>WNGQ01000153.1_pt1 | contig 117910 bp, 94 predicted proteins | sample 5407661 | NCBI WGS metagenome assembly WNGQ01 (sample SAMN13153382, study PRJNA577476) | soil metagenome | isolation source: 60 cm soil or saprolite under Garry oak tree replicate 2 | place: USA:California | collected 2016-06-15 | reverse complement strand
ACCGCGACCGTCGAATCCATTCAGGAAAAGCTCACTCGCTGTCGCCAGACTTTGGAGCGTATCCAGCCCGGCTGCACCAGTCCTAAACGCAGAAAGCGGCAACGATGACTGCTTAGTTATTTTGCAGACACTACACTAGTCGCTAGTGGCTAGTAGCTGTCCCCAGGTGATATCCTTCTGCGTTTGCTCATTGAGGAAAGCGAGGGCTCCCATGAAACGCAGAGATTTTCTTTCCGGACTGGCTGTCACCTCCGCCACGCTGGCCGCCGGCCAGGCAGCCAAGGGTTCGGCTGCTGCTCCGAATAAAGACACGCAATCGAGTGCGAATGGCCTGCGTCCCAATGCGACGGCCAGGAACATCATGATTTCCGCGGCGAACGGAATCACTCCCCGGGCCAGCCACATCGATGCGGGCTACAAGCGGCTACTGGAAGGCGCGGACACTCTGGATGCCGCCATCACCACGGTTTCCGGCCCGGAGAATGATCCTGAGGACGACAGCGTTGGACTGGGCGGCCTGCCCAACGAGGATTGCGTCGTAGAACTGGATTCTTGCTGCATGCATGGCCCTTCGCGTCGCGCAGGATCTGTGGGTGGTGTGCGCGATATCAAGAATGTGGCGTCGCTGGCCAGAACGGTAATGGACCACACCGGTCATGTGATGCTGGTAGGCGAAGGCGCTACGCGGTTTGCGGTGCTCATGGGTTTTCCCAAAGAGAACCTGCTCACGGAACACTCGCGCAAAATCTGGCAGCTGTGGAAGGAGTATCACTCTGACCGCGACTGGTGGGGACCCGGCCTGGCTGACCCGAAGTTCAAATTTCCGGCTGGCCTGGAGACAAGCTCGCTGGAGAATCGTTCAATAGAAGATCGTGCGATAAACGATCGTTCAATAAAAGACCAGCCGCAGCCGATCAAGCGTCTCTACGCTCTGGCTGCGGAAATCGGCATTGCCGAAGAGCGCCGCATGGATGCGATCCAGAAAGTGCTTTATCCGCCGACGGGCACCATTAATTGTTCCGCGTTGAATGACAAAGGCGAGATGTCGAGCGTGACCACCACCAGCGGTCTTGCCTGGAAGCTTGCCGGACGCTGCGGAGATTCGCCGATCATCGGAGCGGGCTGTTACTGCGACCAGGATGTGGGCGCGGCCGGCGCAACGGGCAGCGGTGAAGAGAACATCAAGGTCGCGGGGGCACATACCATCGTGGAGAACATGCGCCACGGCATGTCGCCGGAAGAAGCCGGCATGGACACGCTCAAACGCATTGCCCGCAACTACAACAATGACATGTCCAAGCTGATTTACGTCAGCATGCACTACTACATCCTGCGGAAAGATGGCGCGTACGCGGGCGTCTCCATGTGGGGATCAGCGGAGCATCCGGCGCGTTTTGCCGTCGCCGACGGCAACGGGCCGGGGCGGCATGAAACGGCCAAGGCGCTCTTCCAGGGCAATCCCAAGAACTGGCCGCCAATGCCGCGCGAGCGAAGGTAGTGCCGGCATCCTGCTTTGTTCGGTCGGTATTACTTCGTGGAACTGAGGTGAAGATGAGAGTCGCTAAGCTGTATTGCAAGATAGCGTTGGCTGGAATCGTAGCAAGCGCATTGGGAGTGACAGCTTCAGCGCAGGATACAACGGCTGATCGTACTACGGTCCAGAAAGCCAAAACAACTTCGGCGGCGATGAATGAGTTTGGCTTGAAGGTGGTTTCCAATCTCTCGGCCAGCCGGCCGCATAAGAACATTTTCGTTTCTCCCTTGAGCGTTTTTGTGGCGCTCGCGATGACAGAAAAAGGAACTACGGGCGCGACTCGATCTGGCATCCGGCAGGCTTTGGCTGTGCCCCACGATGTCACTGAGGACCAGTTGCAGGATTCAACTTCGGCCGTCTTGAGCGCATTCGAGGCGGAGAGAAGGGATGGCCTCTCCGTTGCCAATGGCTTGTGGTCAAGCAAACCGCTGGCGCACGCCTTCACCGAGCAGTGCCGCAAATTCTATCAAGCTGAGGTTGCCACGCTCGATCTGAAGAACGAGGTTGCGGCGGCTAGTCGGATCAATGGCTGGGTGAGCACGAAGACCCACGATAAGATTCACAGCATCGTAGAACCACGGGCTCTGGGTGACAGCAGCGTAGTGCTTACGAACGCGCTTTATTTTCATGGCACATGGAGCAAGCCGTTTCCTAAGAACATAACGCGGGAGGAGAGTTTTCACCTGGCGGGCGGTGGGGAGAAAAAGGTCCAGATGATGCACCAGCCCGAGCTTTCCGATGCTTATCGCAGGGGAGAGGGTTTTGAGGCGGTGGCGCTTGATTACCAGTCTTCACATATTCGTCTTTATGCCATCCTGCCCCAGGCAGGGACGTCTCCAGAACAGGGTTTGGCCAGAGTCGCATCGCAGGGATTGCAGCCGGCTTCAGGAGAACGCGTGAATTTGTACCTGCCGCGGTTCACATTGGATTTCTCTGCCGAGTTGAACGATGTGCTCAAGGGCATGGGCATGGCGGCGGCTTTTGCGGCGAGCGACGATTTTCGTCCCATGGGCGCCGGAAAGTTGTCGCTCGGTTTGGTGCAGCACCGGGCTGTTCTGGAAGTAGACGAAGAGGGCACCACGGCGTCCGGCGGTACTGTCGCTGTACTCTCGAGGGAGCTACCTACGGGCAATACATTGTTTTTTGATCGCCCATTCGCGGTACTGTTGTGCGACACCCGGACCGGCGCGGTTTTGTTCGCTGGTGTGGTCTATGAACCCGGACCGTAATAATCGTCCGGCTGGGCAGAGGAATGTTCTTCGACCGGCAGCAATCCTGACTGCATGATGAGCAATTGGCAAATAGCCAGACAAGGATTTCTTCAGCTTCTTGGTTTTGCTAAGTGCCAATTGCCATCTGCTAATTGCTTTTACGCAAATCTCACCTTCACATCCGAACGCCGGGCCAGGTGGATGCTGTCCACAAAGCGCACTTTGGCGTTCTTGCGTGTCATCACGATGGACGAAGTACGCGTACCTTCGCCAAAGAAACGCACGCCTTTCATCAGCGCGCCGTCCGTGACCCCGGTGGCGGCGAAGATGATGTGGCTGCCGGGAGCCAGGTCTTTGGCAGTGTAGATCTTCTTTTTGTCCTTGATGCCCATCTTTTCTATACGTGCTTCGAGTTCCGGTGTATCGATGACCAGGCGGGCCAGGATTTCGCCGTTCAGGCAACGCATGGCGGCAGCGGTGATCACACCTTCCGGCGCGCCGCCGATGCCCATGACCGCGTGCACGCCGGTCCCAATGACGGCTGCGGCGATGCCGGCGGAAAGATCGCCGTCGCCAATCAGCCGGATCCGTGCTCCAGCTTTGCGGATTTCATCCATCAGCTTCTGGTGACGCGGGCGGTCCAGCACCACCACGACCAGGTCGCTCACGTCGCGACTTAGGCGGCGGGCGATGGACTTCAGGTTGTCTTTGACAGGAGCATCCAGGTCCACCGCGTCCTTGCAGGAAGGGCCAACCACTATCTTTTCCATGTAGCAGTCGGGAGCATTGAGCAGACCGCCCTTTTCCGCCGCAGCCAGTACGGTGATGGCGCCGGGAGAGCCGGTGGCGCACAGGTTTGTACCTTCCAGCGGATCCACGGCAATATCCACCTGAGGAAACTGTGCTCCATCGTGCCAGCCCGACCCTAGCTGCTCGCCGATGTAGAGCATGGGGGCTTCGTCGCGCTCCCCTTCACCGATCACAATGGTGCCGCGCATGGGGACTTTGTCCATGGTGGCGCGCATGGCTTCTGTAGCCACCTGGTCGGCCTTGTGGCGGTCGCCCAGTCCCATGGTGTGGGCGGAAGCGATGGCGGCGTCTTCCACCACGCGCACAAATTCCAGCGCCAGCTCAAATTCCAGCGCGTCCAGGTTCTTGGGTTGGGAATTTTTGTCCGAAACTTGGGTCGCCATGTTGTCCTCCAAAAGTTGCATCGCCGATGTTTCGTGAGAACGCCTTGATGCTGTATTCATGCGACAAAGCATTCTCGGGGTCCTTCGGTAGCTCCCTCGGCTACGCTCGGGATTTCGGCTGGCGGCTCAAACGCCGCCAGAACGCCTCAACTTCGACTGCGCACCCGTCACCATAGCTCGGTAAACGTACTGGCAGCGCTCCGCTCAGGATGACAGTCTTAAACAGCCTTGCTTTCAAACTTCAAACGTTCTGCCACCAGCTCAAAATGCGCTGACACCCGTGACATATTCTCCCAGCACCAGCGCATGGATATCGTGTGTGCCTTCGTACGTCTTGACCGACTCCAGGTTCATCATGTGGCGTATGACCGGATAGTCATCAGCAATGCCGTTGGCGCCCAGGATGTCGCGAGCCATGCGGGCACACTCCAGGGCCATCCAGACGTTGTTCCGTTTGGCCATGGAGATATGCTGATGGCCGACTTTGTCCGCGTCTTTCAGCCTGCCCACTTGCAGCGCCAACAGCTGTGCCTTGGTAATTTCCGTAATCATCCACGCCAGCTTCTCCTGTACCAGTTGGTGAGATGCAATTGGCTGGTCACGGAACTGCTTGCGCACCTTGGAATATTGCAGCGCCGTGTCATAGCAGGACATGGCCGCCCCGATCGCGCCCCACCCGATTCCGTAACGCGCCTGGTTCAGGCAGGACAGAGGCGACTTGAGTCCGTCCGATCCGGGCAAAATGTTTTCCGCCGGAATACGCACGTCCTGAAGCGAGAGCCCAGACGTGATGGACGCTCGAAGGGACCACTTGCCATGCACATCATCAGCTTTGAAACCGAGACGGTTGGTCTCCACCAGAAAGCCGCGGATGCGGTTGTTGTGCTCTTCTGATTTGGCCCAGATCACGGCCACGTCGGCGATGGAGCCGGAGGTGATCCACATCTTCTCGCCGTTGAGCACGTACTCGTTGCCGACTTTTTTGGCGCGGGTGCGCATGCCGCTGGGATTGGAGCCGAAGTCAGGTTCCGTCAGCCCGAAGCAGCCGATCTTTTCGCCCTTGGCCATGGGCGGAAGCCACTGGTCTTTTTGCGCATCGCTGCCGAAGGCGTAGATGGGATACATGACCAGAGCGGACTGCACGCTGACGAAAGACCGTACGCCGCTGTCGCCGCGTTCGAGTTCCTGCATGACCAGTCCGTATTCCACGTTGCCCATGCCGGCGCAGCCATACCCTTTCAGGCTGGCGCCAAAGAAACCAAGGTCGGCCATGGGCTTGACCAGTTCGCGCGGAAAGCGGCCATCGCGATTGCACTGCTCAATGATGGGAACCAGGTTGTCTTCAATGAAACGACGGGCCGTGTCGCGTACCAGGCGCTCGTCGTCACTCAGCAGGGAGTCGAGCTCAATGAAGTCCACGCCCTTGAATTTAAAGACGGGCATAATTTTCCTCTTCCGTTCGGAGACAGTATTTCCGCCAGCCGGGTGGGCAACCTGCAGGAGACAAACGCCCGCTCAAGGCAAACATTACAAGCTAGCAGAGCGGAGAGGAGGGGGTCAAACGACAATAAGCACTCAGCCGTCAGCAACTCAGCCTACCGCGTTCCTATACGGCCAAAGATCACATTGGCCTTTGCATGGGCTGAGTGCTGAATGCCGACTGCTGAATGCTCGTTACTGCAAGTCAATCTTTGTGACGGTGATATTGTCGCCATTGACGGTTCCGGTCACGGTGACCTTGATGTCTTTTTCTTTCTTCAAGTCGGCGATGAATTTCTTTACCTTTTCGTCGCTGGCGCTATCGAACTTGATGACTTTCTTGTCATCGGTGAGAACGCCGTAGCCGCTCTTCACGCAATCCGGCATTTGCAGGCAGCCCTTGGTGTGCTTGGCGCCGAAGCCGGCCGTCTGGCCATCTTCCGCGGCACAGGCCAGATCAACCAGATAACCTTTAACCTGAGTGTCGGCCGCAAACGCACTCACTGCCATGGCCACGAACAAAACTAAAGCAAGCTTTTTCATGAGGTCCTCTTAAAAGATGAAATTGGCAACCATTGATTCATAACCGACGAAGGGGCTGCCTGTCAAAGCCCAGACTGGACATGGCCAGCCCGCGACGCAGGCGCAAACCGTCCAGCCAGTGTAAAATCATTCTGTTGCGGTTCCCGGACGTAAAGCTTTGCTTGCCTCCCGAGTTTTCCTCAACCGCACTGCCCGGCGGCGGCCCAAGCCGCGGGAAACCCAAACAGGAGAGTTGTTAACCATGGCTAAGGTCGCTAAGACGGCTGGTCGCGAAAAGATGATGGACACTTCAAAGAGCACGGATTGCCCCAAGTGCGGCAAGCCCACTCGGATTGTAAAGCGAGTGAAAGACCGCGAGCGTAACACCTCCGGCGGCATGTTCATTTCGTGCTCGGGCTGCGAATTCCACGAAAAGCTCTAATCTTAAAAATCATGTGGCACCGGCACTCTTGCCGGTGCTCTTTTCCTAATCGTCCAACGCAATGAAACTGACTACTTCTTCTTGGCCGGCTTCAGCGGCTCTGCTTGTGGCGTGTTTGCGCTCGACGCCATCGCAGCCATGGATTTCAGCGCAGCTTTGGTCTGGTCCGGAAGCTTATCGGCGTGGGCGAGTAACTGGCTGACCTGCCACATTTGCGTGGGGGACAGCATTTCTTTAAATCCCGGCATGCCGGTCATGCGGATGCCGTTGGAAACCTTCCAGTATGTTTCGCCTGCCGGATCGTCGGTGACCATGTCATCCCCGCTGAGGAGCTGCGGCGGCATGGGAAACATTCCTTTGGCGGCCTTGGTGGCCTTCTGGTCGGGCACTCCGTGGCAGAAAGCGCAATTCTCAAGATAGACAGCAGCGCCCTGGGTGAGGTTCGGCTCATCGGCCGCGACCGGCGACTGCTTGGGTGCTTCCTTCGTCACATGAGCATGGATGGCTAGTTGCGCCATTTGCTTTTCAAAGGGCATAGGATCGGCCGAGGTCGCGATCGGCGCGTAGCCAAAGCGGAAATAGCAATAACCCGCGGCAGCGGGGATGAGTAAGCCAAGAATGAGCCCGAAGATGAATTTTTTCACGCTCTGTTCTCCTTTGGTAGTCGTGATGATTTTACGCTCGTACGGGCTGCCTCAATCGCCGCTGGCGCCAGTTATTTGTTCTCTCACTTAATCGCTACTGCTCGATTTTATTCCCGCATTCCGGGCAAAACTTCACGCCGGGCTCAATCTTGGTCCCGCACTTACCGCATGCATCCTTCGCGCGCAGAGACTTGCCGCACTCGGGACAAAACTTTGCCCCATGAGTATGGGCGCCGCACGCGGGGCACAGAGCCGACGCTTCCGTGGTCAGGTCCATGCCCTTGGTCATGTCCTGCTCCTGGATTTTTTGTTTCATCTGCGCCACTGTGGTCTGTACCTGCGCCGCCGCCATTTCGGTTTCAATGTCCGGCGCGCATTCGTAGCAGAGCGTGCGCTTGTCATTCCAGCAGGCAGCCAGGCAAACCCACCGCGTGCACTTAGGACATTGCCTGAAGTTGGGCTTGGCTTCCTCCGTGGCCGCACGGAAGGCCGCATCGTGCGCCGGACCCTGAATAGCGCGCTCGATCTCATAACTGCTGGAAGAGACCTGGCCCAGAACGCCGCCAAAAAAACTTCCGGCGGCGTGCAGTGCGCTGGCCGCCATTCCAGCTGCGGACGCCTTGAACTCGCTCATAAAGCCGTTGCCACAGCGGTCACAGAAGAATTCAAACTGGAATCCCTTGTCCGTGGAATGATCGGTGTGGTTTTTGGTGAACTGAATCAGCGCCATAGCGGCGGCCTCCGGGAGATTTGGCTGTGTTGGAATGCTCTCGGATTCTAGTGGATGCGGTGAATGCGAGTCCACCCGGATTCGGGTTTCGATCTCTTGTCAGATGATTTCTTCATGCACTGACAAATCCTGTGCTGCACTTCCGGCTGCACAGTGAGTGAAACGTAGGCCCCGCGAGGCGGGTCGACAGACTGTAGCAGACCAAGGAAAGACCGCCTGCGGGGCGAAGTCAGCGCTCGATTCGGGAGGTTGCGCGTAGTAGAATCCGCGCATGAGTTATGGCTACGTTCCTCCGCCGGCGCCGCCACCGCCTGCTGTTCCGCGGGAGACCTGGTTTTCGCGGAACTGGAAGTGGTTTCTTCCCACGGTCATTGTTGTCCCGATTCTGCTGATTGCCCTTCTTATTGGCGGCATCGCGTCGATGGTGTTTGGGATGATGAAGTCCAGCGAGCCTTATCACCATGCCGTGGAACTTGCGAGCCATGATCCACGTGTCGTGCGGGAACTAGGAACACCGATTGCGACGGGTTGGCTGGTAAGCGGCTCCTTCAACGTGTCAGGGCCGTCGGGGGAAGCTAACCTGGCTATCCCGCTCAAAGGGCCACTTCACAATGCGACCGTGTATGTTGTGGCGAAAAAGTCGGAAGATGTATGGATCTACCAAAGACTGCGAGTACGGGTGGAAAGAGAAACGATCGCCATTAATTTGTTGAATGTTAATCCGTTGAATCCGAATCCTTCGAGCCAGGACCCGTCGGCAGCGCCAGACGATGAGGAGGACAAGTAAAATGGCCGGACCAGCCTTTGCCAACTACGAAGAGTTCTTTACTTTCTACCTGCACGAGCACAGCGATCCGCGCAATCGACTGATGCATGCCGCCGGAACGTTGCTGGGACTCTGCACGCTGGTAGTTCCGTTTGTTCTTGGGCGTCCAGTTTACGCGCTGCTCTGGCCGGTGGTGGCGTATGGTTTTGCGTGGACCGGACATTTCCTGATCGAAGGCAATAAGCCGGCAACGTTTGGCCATCCGCTCTGGTCTTTTATCAGCGACTTCAGAATGCTGGCGTTGATGCTGGCCGGCGGGCTGAAAGCGAGAATGCAGACGCCGCCATCGGCTGCGCCGCCTAACGATCCTCACGCCTACGTGACCGCACCCAAAAAGCCTGGATCGCCGAGCCGCAGTGGCTCTGCCGTCGCGGAGTTGCCGGAAGAATGATTTGATCAGGAGTTGGTTCGTTCGGAAGTTGAGTAAGATGCGTCGAATTTACTTTTGTAGAATCGAACCAATGCGCCCCGAGACAAAGGATAAACATGGAGCAACGAATACAGAATTCTTCTTTCGAAGTCATCAATCTTTCGTTCGAATCTGCAGCGGCGGAGAGCTACGACAACCACCCAATTGCTAAAGTCAACGATCATGAAGTTCGTATAAGCACGATGACTGAGGCTTATCATTGGCACTGTCATCCCGACTCCGATGAGAGTTTTCTGGCATTGGAAGGAGGCCTCTTCATTGATTTTGACGATCGTACTGTCGAACTCCTGCCGGGGCATATGATCACTGTCAACCGCGGCGTTCGTCATCGTACAAGACCAATCGGTCAACGTTCGGTCAATCTTACGTTTGAGCGGGCTGGCGCGCAGAGTGAGACGCTTACCTAAGCGTCAAAGGCAAGGTGGTCAGCTGCTGGCAGAACACTTATCAGTCAAAGCGCATGATTTTCATTCAAGAATAGGGCTGGTTGCGTTTGCCGGACCAGTGTCCGACATGCGAATCATTCCGGTTTCATCTACAAAAAAATAGTGCGTTCCGGTTTTCCCCGGCACGAGGGGATCGGCAAAAATTTGATAAGCATCAAGCTTGCCGTCGCCTTTTGTGCTTTGGGAGCTGTAGGTGAATTTGTAGCCGCCTGTCTTCCCGCCGGCCAGAATCGGGCTAATCATCCAGTCAGCGTGTTTTCCGTTCTCCGGGCTGCTGGAACTGTCCGAAAGGTCGCTCAATTCCTTGGGATAACCTTGCTGCGGATGGTCTTCCGCATAGGCTTCATTCGCGGAGTGGAGTGTGCGAAGACAGCTGGCAGCAAGAGACGCATTTGCATTTCGATTAGATTCATCGCGGGGCGCAAGAGCGAACGCAATGACCAGAAATAAGAGGATCATGATCGCTCCATACCATCGGTTCGTCGGTGTGTTCGTCCTGGCGTCCGTCTCCATGGCGGCTCCTGAAGCAAATTAGCACTGAATTTGCAAAAGTAAACCAAGAACGAATAAACGCAACCACATTGCGCATTATTTCCCGCTTAGGCAGAATAGCCTGCGCGAATAAACGAGTCTGCGGAGGGTCCGGATGAAAATCGGCAAGGTCCTGGTGTGGCTGGCTGTGGGTGTGTTGGGCGCATTGGCGCTGGCGACGATTGCGTTGCACCGCAAGGAACAGATCAATGCCATGTGGCTGGTAGTTGCCGCGCTTTGCACCTACGCGCTGGGCTACAGGTTTTACAGCACGTTTGTTGCCGCCAAGGTGCTTGCCCTGGACGCGATGCGCGCCACTCCCGCCGAGCGCCTGGAGAACGGCCGCGACTTTGTGCGCACCAACAAGTGGGTGGTCTTTGGCCATCACTTTGCCGCTATCGCCGGGCCGGGGCCGCTGGTGGGGCCCGTGCTGGCCGCGCAGTTCGGTTATCTGCCGGGCACGCTCTGGATACTGGTGGGCGCGGTCTTTGGCGGCTGCGTGCAGGATTTTGTGATTTTGCTTTTCTCCGTCCGGCGCGACGGCAAGTCGCTGGGCCAGATGGCGCGCGACGAAGTGGGCAAGACCGGGGGCACCGTGGCATTCATCGCCGTGATCAGCATTCTTGTGATTTTGCTGGCGGTAGTGGCGTTGATCATCGTGAATGCGCTCAAGGACAGCCCCTGGGGCGCCTTTACCATCGCAATGACGATTCCCATTGCTTTATTGATGGGAGTCTATCTGCGCTGGCTGCGTCCGGGAAGAGTTCGAGAAGCTTCCGTCCTGGGGTTTCTCCTGGTAGTCGCAGCGATTTTCGGCGGGCAATGGATTTCGCACTCCACCTATGCCGGTGCTTTTACCTTCACCGGAGCAACTCTGGCCGTTCTCATCATGGCCTACGGTTTTGCCGCGTCGGCGCTTCCGGTGTGGCTGCTGCTCGCACCGCGCGACTACCTGAGTACCTTCGTGAAGCTGGGGACGATCGCGATTTTAGCGCTAGGGATCATCTTTGTGCGTCCGACGTTACAGATGCCGTCGCTCACGCGCTTTATCGACGGCAGCGGGCCGGTCTTTGCCGGAAATCTTTTCCCCTTCGCGTTCATCACCATTGCCTGCGGGGCCATCAGCGGTTTTCATTCGCTGATCTCCAGCGGCACCACGCCCAAGATGATCGCGCGCGAGCCGCAGACGCGAATGGTCGGCTACGGCGCCATGCTGGCGGAGTCGTTTGTCGGCATCATGGCCATGATCGCCGCATGTACGCTTCAGCCGGGGACGTATTTTGCCGTGAACAGCGGCGCAGGCATGGTAGGTGGAAGTCCAACGGCCGCGGTGGCAACGATTACCAACTGGGGTTTTCCCGTGACCGCCGACCAGATGACCACGCTGGCCGGCAACGTCGGCGAGAAAACGCTTTTCTTCCGTACCGGCGGCGCACCGGCCTTTGCGCTGGGCATGGCCAAGATTTTTTCTGACAGCCTGGGTGGCACCGCCGTGATGGCCATCTGGTACCACTTCGCCATCATGTTTGAGGCGCTGTTTATTTTGACGGTGCTCGACGCCGGAACGCGCGTCGGGCGATTCATGCTGCAGGACGCTCTGGGACACATCTGGAAGCCCCTGGGGAGGACCAGTTGGTATCCCAGTATTGTCCTGACCAGCGCGTTGATTGTGGCGGCATGGGGATACTTTCTCTGGCAGGGCATCCGCGACCCGCTGGGCGGGATCAACACGTTGTGGCCGCTGTTTGGCATCTGCAACCAATTGCTGGCCGCTGTGGCGCTCTGCGTGGCCACTACCATCATCGTCAAGATGGGCCGCGCGCGCTATATATGGGTCACACTCGCTCCGCTCTGCTGGCTTGTGGCTGTGACATTCTCAGCTTCATGGCACAAAGTCTTTAATCCGAATCCGCTGATTGGTCTGCTGGCCCACGCCAGGGTTCTGGCGGCAGGTCCCAGCGTAGAAGGGTTGCGGCGAAGGATCTTCAACGACCAACTAGACGCCGTGGTCTGCGGCCTGCTGGTCGCGCTGGTCAGCGTGATTGTGATTGAGTCGGCGATAGTGTGGGTGAGCGTGATCTCCGGGCGACGGCAACCAGCGACGCAGGAAGCGCCGTTTGTGGCAACGCAGTATGCGGAGGAGGCGTTATGAGATCGGGAGATCTGGTGATCGCCGCCAGCGCGCGTGATCGGGTGATCGGAGAACCGGAAGAATATTCCACCGCGGAGGCGCGGAGACGCGGAGAAAGATCGGGAGATCGGAATACGAATTTCACAACGGGAGCGTATAGACGCGGGCACGGAAATCTTAGAAATCTCACCACGGAGACACGGAGGCACGGAGAAGGCTGCCGAAACGGCAATTCTTCTGATCCCCCGATCACGCGCGATCCCCCGATCCCCCGATCCCTCACCGTCCAGCGTTGGGTTTACAAAGTGTGGCACCTGGTTACCGCCGTCCTCCGTGAGATTTTCGACGAAAGCGCCTACGATCGCTTTCTGGCGCGGACACAAACATTGAGGTCCGTCGAAAGTTATCGTGAATTCATGCGGGAGAGGGAAATGACAGCGGCGAGAAGACCGAGGTGCTGTTGAGTAATGTTCCGGTCCTTTCTCATAACAAAGCTGACTTGGCAACACTGAAGCCGATTAGCAGCCATAACTCGATTTCCCAATTGGAATTGCAATACCAGGCTTAAGCAGCAGCCGTAGCCTGCACACCAACCGGCTTCGGGCATGGCCTTTTGCAGGGGATTTTCTGGTAGAAGGCCAATAGCAAAACCCATCTCCGCACCAGCACATTCGATTTTTTCCACATAACGTCACGATGGTACTATTCACGTCATCAAATCGGCGAAGTCAGGCCAAACTCTCAGGGCCTGCGCAACCCGGACTCCTGGCCAGCAAGATCTGTGGACATTTTTCAGGAGGGTACTTCAATGAAAAAAGATGTGAAGAATCGTCAGAGATTTTCTGCCTCCATCGAGAATATCAGTCGAAGGAAGTTTGTCACCGGCGCGGCTACCGCAGCTGCCGTAGCCGCCGCCGTGCCTTTGGAGCCATTGCTCGGCGGAAAAGAATCACGTGCTGAAGCATCGGTCGTGCACTATCACTCGGGGCCGCGCGCGGAGGCCAGTCTCAGCTATCGCAATGCGCAAGCGGCCGCCGAGAACGTCGATGTGGGTGTTCAGCCCGATAACGGCGACACTCTGCGGTTTACCGACTTCAGCGGGAGCTATAGCAAGGCTTCTCTGCACGACGCACTGGGTATACCGAATGCCGCGTCATGGCTGAGCTTGAAGCATGCGCTGACGACTGGACGGTCCGCGGACTTTCAGAACATCATTGTCGGAACGCCGGGTGGCGGACCGAACTCCAAACACAACGGCCCACAAGGTTCGCTGGCGTTCGACCTTGAAGGGCGCGATTCGCATGCCGTTGTCATTCCACCTGCGCCCAGCGTCGCCGGCGCCAAGACGGCGGCCGAACAGGTGGAACACTACTGGGCTGCGTTGCTGCGTGATGTGCCGTTCAATCAGTATCACGACAATCCACTGGCGGCCCAGGCCGTGGCTGACATGAACAACCTGCATTTCCTCGGCAGCGCTAATAATGTGGAATGTCCATTTCCCGTCACGCCGCACAATCTATTTCGGGGAAGGTTCGTGGCCGGAGACGGCAACGTTCAGGGGCCGTATATCTCGCAATTTCTGGTGCAGCCGACTTTTTGCGGGGCCCAGCCGCTTACGCAACGTTTCCAGACGTTTCTGGCAGCCGACGCCGGCGGCAGCGACTATATGACGACTGTTTCCGAATACCAGCTGGTGCAAAACGGGGGAGATTCGCACCGCGCGGTGGCCTTCGATCCGACGTTCAGGTTCATTCGCAACGGACGCGATCTCGCGGCCTACACGCGCATCGATGTTCTCTATCAGGCGTACTTCACCGCATTCCTCCAGATAGCGGGATTCAGCACCCCGCTCAATCCGGGAAATCCATATATCGGGTCAACCACCGAGAAAGCTTTCGGAACGTTGGGCGGCCCCGATGCGGCGGGCACCCTGGCCGAGATGGCCACGCGCGCTCTCAAAGGCGCGTGGTTCCACAAATGGATCAAAGACCTGCGCATGCGACCGGAAGAATACGGAGCATTGGTGCACGCCAATGTGGCGAACACTCATCCTGCACCCCAGGCCGCTACGGCCCTGCATCACTCGGTGCTGAACTCGGCCGTGCTTCCGCTGGTCCACTCGGCCTATGACAGTTACCTGCTGCCGCAGGCATTCCCGGAAGGCTCACCCACTCACCCGTGTTATCCCACGGGCCATGGAGCAGTCGGCGGCGCCTGCATTACTGTGCTGAAGTTCTTCTTTGACTGCAGCCAGAAAATCCGGCCCTTGCTGCTGGCCGCCGGAAGGGACGTAGCCACACCCAACACCGCGGGCACCGCGCTCAACACCTATACCGGTTCAGACCGCGACAACCTGGATATCAACGGCGAACTGAACAAGCTGGCTTACAACATCTCGTTTGGCCATGGAATTCACGCCGGTATCCACTTCCGCAGCTCGACCTATTGGTCAATCCTGCTGGGCGAGGAGATCGCGCTCAGTATCCTGCGCAACCGCGCCAGAGGTTATAACGAACCCTTTAACATCACCATCACGAAGTTCGATGGATCGACGGCGGCCATCAATAACTAAGCAACGAGAAGTAAGACGTCATCACGTCAGCGATGAGCTGTCGCCAAAGCCGTACCAGTACCAAGCAGTGTGGGAGATCTTAAATCTAAGATTCCAATTTTAGATTTAAGGACTCCCTCAGCTGCCTCCTTACCGGGGAGTCTGATCAGCCGCATGAATATTCCTGTCCCGGCCACTCCACATTAACAAGATGGCAATGATTGCCACGAAACGGAACCCCATTCCTATCAGGCCAGCTTCAGGACCATAGGCTCCGCCTGTCAATACCATAGCTCTTGGTATTGTTTGGGTAACGATCGCTGGAGTCATCTGCCCGCTAACGGGAAATCCCAGAACCGCCCCCTGAACAAAGTTCCACGCAAAATGAAGGCCAATTCCAAGCCATAGCTTGCCGCTCCGAAGATACGCGACGGCGTAAACCACCCCTCCCAGTGAGTTGCCCAGCACAGAGAAAAGACTGGCGTGAGGATTCATTGCATGAAGAAAACCAGACACAACCGCCGAAACGGCCACGGCAAACCATTTATGCTGTTTCCCGGGGACCAGCATGAAGAGCCCATTGAGCATGAATCCACGAGAGAATAGCTCCTCTGAGGATGCGCTGGGAAGGAACCACAGCAATCCTATTAGAACGGAAAAATCCGGGCTGCTGATGCCAGTCACATGAATGAGGCCCAGGACCTGTTCCGCAAAAAATATTCCTGCCATCACCAGAGTGCCAATCAAAGCCCCGCCGAGCATGTCCATAGCGGCAACCCGGTCGAACTTCAGGCCAAGAATTTGCCACGGGTGATCGGCGTTGTCGTTCCAACGGGACAGGGCAACCAGACTGAGAGCTAGAGCGCATAAATAGCCGATGATCCAGCATGCATTTCTCGCAGCAAATTCCACTGTCTTTGCCCCCATGCCAAGCAATAGTCCAAGACAGCCTTCTTAATCGAGGCGTTGGTAAAGCGTGCAAAGTCCAGATTGTCTCACCTGATCCAATACTTACAATCATTTGATGTGGAGTTTAGGTTACACTTGCCTCAATGCGTGTCCTGGGAATTGACTGCGGCAGTGAATACACCGGTTATGGCGTGGTGGAAGAGTTTGCTGACCGCCGGCTTGTCTGTTGTGTTGCCGGCGCCATCAAGCTCAAGTCCGGTGTTGCCATGGCGGTCAAGCTGGAAAAAATATTTACGGACCTATCAACGGTCATTCTTCAGCACCAGCCGGAGATGGTGGCGATTGAGGATGTTTTCTACGCCGTGAACGTGAAGTCGGCGCTCAAGCTGGGACAGGTCCGGGGTGTGGCCATGCTGGCGGCGTCCACGGCGGGATTGCATGTAGCGGAGTATTCTCCGTTATCGATCAAGTCCGCGGTGGTGGGTTACGGCCGTGCGGACAAGTATCAGGTACAGCAGATGGTCATGCGGCTCCTGGACCTTTCCGAGCCGCCGCAGCCGATGGATGCCTCCGACGCGCTGGCCATCGCCATCTGTCACATTCATACGGCTTCCACCATGAAGAGATACCAGGCGGCAACTTCATGAGACGCCCGCGTAGCATCTTAGAAGCGCTGTTCCTGGCATTGCTGGCCGTGAGCGCGCCGGCGCAAAGCGCAAATCCAGCCGACAATCCCGGCGTTTCCACGGTGATCTTTAATAGCGTATGGGAGCGAGCTACACCGCAGAACTTCACTATTACGGTGCCGTCCTCCGGCAATACAAAGTATGTTTCGGGCAGTCCCATCAAACCTGAAGACAAGAATGCGGCGCAGGATGAGAGCTACCAGTTCGAGTTCACCCTGTCCGCGGCTGTGCAGGAAAAAATCTTTCGTCTGGCCCGCGAAGCTAAATATTTCAACGGCGATTTCGACTTCAGGAGCCATCCCGTTGCGAGCACCGGGAAAAAGACCCTGGCCTTCGCCGACCCAACGCGCCATTTCCAGACCGCTTTTGACTATTCTGAGAACAAGTCCATCCAGGAGCTGACCGCGATTTTTCAAGGTATCTCCAGTACTATTCAGCATGGACGCAGGTTGCAGTACCTGCGGCGTTTTGACAAGCTGGGACTGGAAGCAGAGCTGAAAGGCATGGAGAGCGAGGTTGATACTCACTACCTGGCTGAGCTGCAGATTATCACGCCGATTCTGAAGAGTCTGGCCGAAGATTCCGCTGTCTTAAATATAGCCCGCCAGCGCGCCAAACGCTTATTGGCCAAAATCGGCCATGAATGAAGGTCAACCAAGCTTAAGTTTGGTCAATAAGTCTTAACAATAAGAAACTTTGTCCGGAACGGGCAATCTATACTATGTAGCAAGAGGAGGGATTTATGCCTCGCTACAAAGCACTGTTTCTTACCGGTATTTTTGCGTTGGTTGTTTCGCTGGTCCCGCTCTCCCGCGCCCAAGGCCAACAGGCCCAAGATGACGTCGATTCACAGGCGCGAATCGTCCGCATCAGTCATGTCCAGGGCGAGGTCCGTATTGACACCGGTCATGGCTATGAAAGCGCCACCATGAACATCCCTATCACGGAAGGCAACTGGCTTGAGACCAGGTCTGACAGCTGGGCGGAGGTCCAGCTGGAAGATGGCAGCACCATCCGGATGGCCCCGGGGACACAGATCGTATTTTCTCAGCTGGCCCGCTTTTCTTCGGGCGGCACGGCCACCACGATTGATCTGGACCAGGGTGAAGCTGAATTTAAGATCGCCAAGCGTGACGACAGCGAGTTCCTGGTCACGGTGAAGACAAAGACCATCGTGCTTGATGCTTCAGGGCTCTTTCGGGTTACCAGCACAAATTCCGATCCTCTGGAAATCGTCGTGTGGAAGGGCAGCGTAGCGGTGAAAGATCCGGACAGCGGCGGAGAAGTCGCTGTCTTGAAAAACGAAACTTTCGTGATCGACGCGCAAGACGTCGGCAGGTACGCGCTGGACAAAGGCGCGGAAGCCGATGACCTCGACCAGTGGGGTAAAGAACGCGACGACTATCTCAGCACGTACGCGTCGTCGCGAAGGGGATACGCGCAGTCGCCCTATCAGTATGGCGCCAGCGATCTGGACCAGTACGGCCAATACACGGATGTGCCCGGCTATGGTTCTGTCTGGCAGCCCACCGGCGTCGGCCTTGATTGGGACCCGTACGAGAACGGCTACTGGAGTTATTCACCAACTTTTGGGAATTATTGGGTCTCGGCTTATCCCTGGGGCTGGATGCCGTTCCGCTACGGCAGCTGGGTCTTTGTGAACGGCCGCGGCTGGTGCTGGCAACCGCAATCAGGTACGTGGAACAGATGGCATAGGTCTCCGCGGCTGGTGAATGCGCCTCCGGGGTTCCATCCGCCGGCTCCACCTCCTCGCCGAGTCGTGTCTGGCGGCGGCGGTCGGGATGATGGGCACGGGCAACCGCCACGGCCCAGGGTACCGGGCAGGAGTGACGGAGACCACGGTCACAACACGTTCAATCGAGGTGGGGAAACTACTCCTCAGAACCCTGACCATCATCGGCCAGAAGCGCCGGGCCGGGTTGCGGGCGATCATGGTCATAACACTTTCAATGGCGGCGGAGCCGGGCCTGAGAACCCTGAGAACACTGACCACCAGGGTGGCACGGGTCGTGTAAGACGCACGTTCAACAATGACGATGTGCAGACAACACCCCCGCCAGCCAGCGCTCGTCCGGTGCCGGCGCAGGAGGAGCCAGCGCCGCGCTTTGTGCCCATGGAGAGGCTGCCGAAGGTGATTGAACGTAACGTTGAACGTAACAATGGTGCGGACCATGGACACGGTGTGATACGGAGCCAGGGAAACGTGGACGTACCGGCCCAGGGGGGCGGACAGCAGTCTTCCCCGGACGTGACCAGACCGGTGCAGACTCAGATTGATCGCACGCGCTTTGAAAGACAGCCAGCGCCGGAACAGCACACCGCGCCTGCGCCGCCTCCACAGCCCGTGCGGCAATACACGCCTCCGGTGCAACATACTGCGCCGCCATCGCCAGCCCCGGTGGTACAACAACAGACGCAACCGGTCCGGCAGTATACGCCGCCACCCGCTCCTCAACCGCAACCGCGTCCTGCGCCTCCGGCTGCCGCACCTTCGGGCGGCGCTGGGGCCAAGCAATCGGATGCGGGTCCACATGGAAGGCAGCAGAGATAGATCTTTAACCATAACGGCCACAAAGGAACACGAAGGTCAATCTTCGTGAACTTTTGTGGCCTTTGTTCGCGCGATCCGCGGTCATGAAGTGCCTAACCGCCGAAAGATCGCCGCGCTGGCTTCCAGTGGCAAAGCTTCAGCACGCACATCGCCCGGCACGCCGGCTTCTTGCAGCGCGGCGCGAATTTGTTCTTCCGCATAGCGTCTCTTCAGATTGTTCAGCAGCGTCTTACGCTTCATGGCAAAAGCAATCTTTAGAAATTCAATGAACTCCTTAGGCTTGATCTGAAGTTCCTCAAAGCGTGGCGCAATCTTCAGCCGCAGCACGGTGGAATGGACTTTGGGAGGTGGCACAAATGCCCCCGGCGGCAAGGTAAAGAGCTTGTCCACTCGAGCGTAAAGCTGCGCGGTGGCGGAGAGCAGTCCGTAGTCGCGTGAGCCCGGCGTGGCGGCGACGCGGTCGGCCACTTCGCGCTGCACCAGGATGACGATCACATCAAACTGGTCGTGGAATTCAAACAACCGTAACAGAATGTCAGATGTTATGTAGTAGGGCAGGTTGCCGATCACTCGCGCCGGCGCCGGCTTGAGCGGACGTAGATCATTCAACGGCCCAATGGTACGGTTCAGAACGGTGCGGAAATCAAGGCTGAGGACGTCGGCTTCAATGATCTCGACGTGCTCGTGGCGCGCATAGTCATAGCGCAGCTGCGTGGCCATCATGCGGTCCAGTTCGACGGCGATCAAACGGCGCGCGCGTTGCGTCAGGATTTTTGTCAGCACGCCCTTACCCGGGCCGATCTCCACCACGACAGCTTGCGAGAGATCGCCCAGTGCGTCCACAATCTTTTCCGCCGCTCCAATGTCGGACAGGAAATTTTGTCCCAGTTTAGGTCTTTTTGTGTTCGACAAATTGGCCCTTTTCTTAGCCGCGATTTAAACTTTCCCTGTGCTTGCGTTATGCAGTGCCCTTGCTTCGTTTGCTTCAGGCCCGGAGCTTTCAGACTCAGGGCTTTGAACTTACAGCCAGGAGGCCCATGAATATTGTCTTTGCCGCTTCTGAATGCGTGCCCTTCTCCAAAACGGGTGGACTCGCCGACGTTGTAGGCGCGTTACCCGCGGCCCTGGCCGAACTGGGGCACTCCATCTCAGTTTATCTGCCCAAGTATAGACAGACGAAGCTGGCGGATGCGAAGGTCCTGCTGCCCAGCCTGACGATTCCCTTTGACGATCACTATCGCTTCTGCTCCGTCCTGGACGGTGGCAAACGCTCTGGCGTGAAATTTTACTTCATCGATTACCCCCCGTTCTTCGACCGTGAGGCGCTCTACGGAACCCCCGCAGGCGATTATCCGGACAACGCGGAACGCTTCGCACTCTACTGTCGCGCTGTGCTGGAGGCCTCCAAAGTCCTGGGCGTGCCGGACATCTTTCACTGCCACGACTGGCAATCCGCTTTGGTCCCGATTTTGTTGCGCACCAATTACGCCGATGATCCCGTGTTTCGCGGCACGTCCACGGTGTTTACCATCCACAACATCGGATATCAGGGAGTTTTCCCCGAGGACACACTGCCGCTGCTGATGCTTCCCTGGGACCTTTTTGCCATCGACAAGATGGAGTTCTGGGGCAAAGTGAACTTCCTGAAGGGCGCGCTGATATTTGCCGATCACATTACAACCGTGAGCCGCAAATACAGCCAGGAGATCCAGAGCAGCGAATATGGGTTCGGGCTGGAAGGCGTCCTGCGCGGGCGTTCCGGCACGGTAAGCGGGATACTGAATGGTGTCGACTACAGCGAGTGGAGTCCCGAAAAAGACAAGATGATCGTCCGGCAATATACACCGGAAATGCTCGACGGCAAAAGAGAATGCAAGTACGACTTGCTGCGCCAGTTCGGACTGGACAGCGCAAAGGTGACTGTCGATCGGCCCTTGGTGGGCATCGTCTCCCGTTTTGCCGCGCAAAAGGGCTTTGATCTGATTGCGGACATCGCCGATGACCTGGCGCGCCTGCCCGTAGTTTTTACCGTACTCGGCAGCGGGGACAAGGAGTATCAGGACTTGTTCCTCAAACTCAGCCGCGAATTTCCGGAGAAATTCGCCGTCAAGGTGGCCTATGACAATGTTCTGGCCCACAAGATTGAAGCCGGAGCGGACATGTTCCTGATGCCTTCACACTATGAACCGAGCGGCCTGAACCAGATGTACAGCCTGAAGTACGGAACGGTGCCGATTGTCCGCGCCACCGGCGGACTGGATGACTCGATTGAACCCTGGGACGCAACTACCGGCAAAGGCACCGGTTTCAAATTCAGCAGCTACACCGGCGCGGCTTTGCTGAGTGCGATCCAGGAAGCGCTGAGGGCTTTCCAGGACAAAGCTGTATGGAAGCAGCTCATGCTCAACGGCATGAAGAAAGATTTTTCCTGGACCGCGTCGGCGAAGGAGTATGTGAAGATTTACGAGCGCCTGGCGCCGAAGTCCACAAACGAGAAGGTGGCAGAATTGAGTAAGGTCTGACGGGCCTGCCACGTCGAGTAGAAGCTTTTTATGACATCGTCTTTATGTGAGAGAATTGGCCAACGCAGGGAGATCGATTGCTTATGGACATTTTTCTATCCGTTGCTTGGTTGACAATTTTGCTGGCAATCTTCACACTGTTCGTCCGCTGGACCGCAGCGGATGCCATTAAGAGGGGCAAATCTCCGTGGTTGATTGCCCTCATTGTTGTGCTCTTCTTCCCTTGGGGCCTATTGGCATGGCTCATTTTCAGGCCGGAGATCGAAACGCCCTACAGCCGCCGGTTTAGCCTGGACAATTATCGCCGTAATTAAGAGAGCCGAAGTTGTCCTAAGTCACGCTAGCTACAGTCTGCTCAGCGCGATGGCCGCGCCGGCTTCGTAGACCACGGTGATGAAAACCGAATTTCCCAAAAACACTACCAGCACCGCCAGTCTCACGAGCCATGCCGTGCCGCTCCACCACTTAACTTTCCGGAAGCGATCAGGATAGTAGAACCGAAACAATGCGCTATAGAGGTAGGCGGTCTGGCCCATAAGGATCGAGAGAGCCAGCGAGCCGGCGGTGATCCGCATGCCTTTTGTATTTCCGAGCAGAGCAATGAACCAGAAAAGCCAACTGGTAACCAGGCTGAAAAGAAGGACAAAAGAAGCCAGATGGAGGCTGAAGACCACGTGCTCAACCAAGAGCCCGCGCCGCCGGCGAAACATCACAAACAGCAGCCCGGCTAGAAGGACTACGTTGCCCAGCGAAAGGGCCGTGCCATAGGTCTTCAGCTCGTGGTGGAATTTTTCAGCAGCGGCTGCGGATTTCACGTCTTTGGTTTTGCTTGCTTGTTCAACCTGGTTTGATTGCACTCCGAGCACGTCGAGTGTTTTGACCGTATCCGCGATCGTCTCACCCGAGGGAGGTCCGGGAGGCAGCAGATTGAGCCGGAGCTTGCCGATCTGGATGTTCACTGTGCTGCTTTGGCCGAGCAGAGCGAAGAAGACCACAACCGTCAGCAACAGCTGCACCGGATTGACGTAAGCGCGGCGGCGTCCGACAAAATACTCTTCCGCAAGAAATCCCGGACGGAACAACAGGTAACGCAAGGTGCGGAAGATCTTTCCGTCAACATGCGTGAACTCATGCAGCACGCCATGAGTCAGGAAATGCCAGAGCGTCAGGGAGTGGCGGTCAATGACCTGCTCGCCGCATTGGGCGCAGAATGGTCCGGTGAGCGGAGCGCGGCAAGAGGCGCACGCGACTTCGTTCGTAACCTGGCTGCCTGCGTCTTGCTCCCGGTCTGTTCCAGCGAGTGCTGTTTGCGGCATGAGAAAAATCCTACCAAAATCCGCGCGTATTACGTTGGAGTAATAACAAGCTTCTTCTTTTTAGCGAAGTACCAATACACCGGCGCGCCCGCCAGGATCAACAGCGTCCCCAGGAATGAGTTCCGCAGATTGTTGGCGAATGTGTAGTAGAGCAGAACGGACGCGGCAAGAATGAACAGCGCCGGAACCACCGGGTATCCCCAGGTGCGATACGGCCGCGGCGTGTTGGGCTCGCGGTTCCGAAATACGAAGATGGTGCTGGCGGCGATCATATAGAACAGCCACTCGGCAAAGATGGTCAGCTCTAGTAACTCCTGGAATGCACCGCCCACCAGCAGCAAAATAATAGCCATGACAGCCTGGACGACAATCGCCAGGGCCGGTGTGTGAAAGCGCGGATGGACCTCCGCCAGAGCTTTGAAAAAGTAGCCATCGCGGGCCACGGCAAAGGGCACGCGTCCACCGCTCATGACCGTGCCGTTGAGCGTCACGAACATGGACAAAGCCATGCCGACGGAAACCAACGCCGCGCCCCACGGACCTATGGCGATCTGCGTGGCCAGAGTCGCAGGAACTTTCGATCCCGCGATGGCGCTTGCAGGCATCACGTACTGCACCGCCGCATTGATGCCCATATACAGCACAGCCACAACGGCCACGCCAATAATCAGCGCACGCGGGATGCTGCGTTCCGGATTGCTGATCTCTCCGCTCACCATGTTGAGATCGTTCCAGCCGTCATAGGCCCACAGGGCCGCGACCAACGCGGCCATGAAGCCCGCCATGCCACCTTTAGCGCCGAGAAACGTTGTGTGGAAATTGCTCCAGCTTCCGGTAGAAGCCGTGAAGCCGATGAAGATGATCGCCGCGATCATTGCGATCTTGAGCGTGGTCAGGACCAGTTGGAAGCTTCCCGCCTTCTTTACTCCCACGTAGTTCAGCGCGGAGATCAGCACGGTAGCGGCGATGGCCGCCAGATGTCCGTAGGTCACTTCAAAGGTCCGCGTGCTGGTGATATGCCAGGTAAAGAAAGGGTTGGCGAGAAAACTGAGACGGTGAAACGTGCTCAGTACATCCACGATTCCCGTGGTGACGGTTGCAATCGAGCCTGGTTTGGCGATGAGGAACCAGGTCCACGCATAAAGAAATCCGGGAAGCGGGCCGAAGGCGTCGCGCACGTAAACATATTCGCCACCTGCCCAGGGTTTGATCGAGCCGAGTTCCGCATAGGTCAGCGCGCCGGCAAAGGACAGCAGGCCGCCGACGATCCAGACCAGGTAGACCATCCCGGCGGAACCAACGTCTTTCATCATCACGCCGGGCACACGGAAAATTCCGCTGCCGATGATCGTGCCCACCACAATGGCGGTTGCGTGCCAGACGTTCAGGTCGCGCACCAGCTCAGGTCTTGAGTTCTGCACTACTTGCATCCGCCTCCAGGAGACTTGCCAGATAGCCCACAATAAATGTTGTGGTCGCGCCGATGGTCACGTACCACGTAAAAGCAACGTGGGTCCATTTCCATATATAGATGTTCAGGGCCAGCCCGCAGAGCATACCAGCAATCGCGCCGGTTTGTCTGGCGCGTCGCGTTAACACACCCAGCAGAAAGACGCCCAGCAGGCCTCCATAGGCGACTGAGGCGATCTTGAGCCCGGTCTCCAGTACCTTGCCCCGTCCACGGGACGCGATGGCCACGGCAAGCAACACCAGGCCCCAGATGAACGTGGCGCCGCGGGAAAGGGAAAGGCGTGCACGATCAGAAGTCTCAGGTTTAAGGCGCACGTAAAAGTCCATCATGGTGGTCGACGAAAGCGAGTTCAGCGCCGCACTCAGGTTCGACATGGCTGCTGCAAGGATCGCCGCAATCAGGAGTCCCGAGATTCCATGCGGCATGTGCTGAACGATAAACGTGGGAAAGATGCGGTCGGAGGAAGAAAACGGCGTAGGCGGAGGATACATGCGGTAGAACACCCACAGTCCCGCGCCGACCATCAGGAACAAGGTGAACTGGGCCAGCACCACAACGCCGCTGGAGAGCAGCGCAGTTTTTGAATCGCGCTGGTTGCGGGCTGCGAGAAGCCGCTGCACCATCAGTTGGTCCGTGCCGTGGCTGGCCGTGGTCAGGAACATGCCACCGATCAGGCCGGCCCAGAAAGTGTACGCAGTAAAGAAATCGAATGTGAAATCAAAGACCTTCAACTTGCCTGCTTCCGCCGTCGCCGTATGGATGGCGTGCCATCCGCCAGGAACCAGGTGGGTCAACGTGAAGAACCCCACCAGCGTGCCGCCGACATAGATGACCATCTGCACGACGTCGGTCCAGATCACGGCGGCCATGCCGCCTTCAAAGGTGTAAATCATCGTGAGAAGCATGACGATGACGATGGAGAGAATGTCACTGGTGCCAAGGGCGACGCCGACCACAATCGAAACCGCCCACACGCGTACGCCTTCGGCGGCAGCGCGGGTAAAGAGAAAGACTCCGGCAGTGATCCGGTGCAACATTTTTCCAAAGCGGCGGTCAATAAGTTCGTAGGCGGTGAACATCTCCCCGCGAAAATATTGTGGTATCAGGATCAAACTGATAACTACGCGGCCCAGCATGTAGCCAAAGACCAACTGGAGAAAGCCGAAGTTCCCGTCGTAAGCAATCCCGGGCGTGCCGATGACGGTCAAAGTGCTGGTTTCCGCGGCCACGATAGAAAGTGCAATGGCCCACCAGGGTATGTTGCGATCGGCCAAAAAATAATCGCGCAGTGTCCTTTGGGCCTTGCGAAACCTTAGCCCAAAGAATGTGATACTCACCAGGTAAACGGCGATAATGATGACGTCAATCAGTTGCAGGCGCATGTGTGTGGCGGACAAGTCATTATTCGGTATAAATGGTAACTAGCGAAAAATAAAAGTTGTGGGAAGATGAAATAGACCCAAACATGCCACTGTACCTGGGAATCGATGCGGGGGGCACCAAGACGGATTGTGCCGTGAGCAACGGCGCGGAGCTATTGGGGCAGGCCACGGGCGCAACGTGCAAACTGGCGCGCGTCGGCAAGGTAAATGCCCACGAGAACCTGCAAGCCGTGGTACGCCGCGCCTGCGATGCGGCCCGTATCAGGGTGCAGGACGTTCAACACGTCTGCATCGGAATGGCCGGCGCGTCGCTTGCCGAAGCTGTCAACTGGGCGCAAGAGACCCTGCGGGAACTCATGCCCGCAGCCACCATCTACGTTGCCGGCGACCATGTCATCGCCCACCGCGCCGCTTTTGGAACATCTCCTGGAGTGCTGACAATTTCCGGCACAGGCTCCATCGCCTTCGGACGCAGCCAGAGTGGCGAAACAGCCCGCGCCGGCGGATGGGGCCCGAACGTCTCGGATGAGGGATCGGCATTTTGGGTCGGCAGGGAAGCCGTTGCCGAAGCATTGCGCTCTTATGATGTGGGGGAAAATGGCGGGTTGCTTGCGCTCATTGGAGAATGCTGGAAGGTCGCGCCGGAAGATGTGATCCGTCTGGCGAACGCCGCTGAGCCACGATTCCCCGAACTAGCGGGCCCTGTGGCCTCCGCTGCGGAAAAAGGCGACGCCAGCGCCCGGATGATCGTAGAACGAGCGGGGAAAGCGCTGGCCGGGCTTGCCGGCGCCGTGATCAACAGACTGTGGCCCAACGGTGGCGTTGTGCCTGTAGCGCTTGCTGGCGGTGTGTTTCAGGGTTCTGCTCTGGTGCGTCAGGCATTCAAAGAAGCCATGCGGGTGGAGCAGCCTCAAGCTGCTGTCAGCTTTGCCCGCGTGCAACCCGCATTAGGCGCGCTGGAAATTGCCGCGCAGCGTGGAGTTCATCGATGAACGATTCATCGTCTCCGGAAGACGAAGAGATAAAAGAAGGACACAAGGAGCCGCCTGTCCCGAATGCGAGAAGCGCTGGGATGGCTGGCGAGCGCGCAAGCAAGCAGAACAATCTTCCCGCTGACGCCGATCTGGAACGCCTGGTCCATGATTCTTCTCCGGAGATCACGGTGGCTGTTGCGGGCGATCCGCGTCTGACGGAAGACTTGGCGCTGGCCCTGCTGAATCGACGCGATCTGCCGCGCGAAGCACTGGAAGCCCTCACCAGGAACGGTTCTGTGGCCAAGCAAAGGAAGATCAGGCTGGCCATTGTGATGCATCCGCGAACGCCGCGGCATGTTTCTGTACCCACCATCCGGCATCTCTACACTTTTGAGTTGATGCAGGTTGCGCTGTTGCCATCAGTGCCTCCCGATGTGAAGCGTGCGGCGGAGGAAGTGCTGATCGGCCGTCTGGCCAGCATTTCTTCCGGGGAACGTTCCTCGCTGGCCAAGCAAAGCTCGGGTCGCGTTGCTGCATCGCTGCTGCTGGACAAGGAAGAACGCATCATGCTGGCCGCGTTGTCCAATCCGCGGATGACGGAGATGTGGATCGTGAAAGCATTGAAGGCGGAAGCAGGGACGCAGCTCCTGGCGCCGGCCGTGGCCCGTCATCAGAAATGGTCCTACCGCAACGATGTCAAGGCCGCGCTGCTGACCAATAAATTCACGCCTCCGGCACGCGTGCTGCAACTGGCCGCCGAACTTCCAGTCAACATGATCAAAGATGTTCTGCGCAGTGGACGCGTGAATTCCCACGTGAAGAATTGCCTGCTGGCGGTGCTGGAGAAAAGGGCGGCGCACGGCTGAGCGGCTTTTGTGTTTCAGGCGCGTCTCTCAGGTGTAAGCTGCATAGCCGTCGTCGCGGCCCGGGACTACCAGTTCGTCCAAGCGCAGGAACTGTTGCACTGTTTCATCCTGGCAATGCACCATCTCCTGCACCGTGCCTACAAAGAGAGCGCGCGCCTCATGCAGAAAGACAATACGGTCTGCCAGCTTTTTGGCCAGCCGCATATCATGCGTCACCACTATGCTGGTGAGTTTAAGCTGTTGCTTCAGCTTCTCGATCAGGTCGCCCAGCAACTGGGCCATCAGCGGGTCCACCATGGTGGTGGGCTCGTCATAGAGGATGCATTCCGGCTGCGCTGAGAGAGCGCGGGCAATGGCCACGCTGCGCTTCATGCCGGTGGAGAGATCGGAAGGCAGCATCTCACGCATGGCCTTCACGCCTACCATATCCAGCAGGCCGTCCACGATCTGGTAGATCTGCTCTTCGTCCAGGTCATGTCGTTCGCGCAGCGGGAAGGCCACGTTTTCTCCCACGGTCAGCGAATCAAACAGCGCGCCATTCTGGAAGACCATGGTGACCTTCTTGCGCACCCGTTCCATCTGCGCTTCGTTGTAGTCGGTAATGTCGTGGAAGGCCACAATCACGCGTCCGGAATCAGGTTTCAGGAACCCCATGATGTGGTGCAGAGAGACAGACTTGCCCACGCCGCTTCGCCCCAGGATACAAAGAGTCTCGCCGGGGAAAACCTGGAAGCTTACATTGTCCAGCACCTTGTGGTCGCCGAATGCCTTGGACACGTGCTGGAATTCGGCGTAAGGGCCGGTCTGTTCCGGTTCGGCATGATGGGAGGGATGCTGATTCATAAGTCCGTTCTGGAAGAGCGCCGGCGCGCCCGCTCCAGATCTTCGGGCGTATTTAGATTCTCAAACATATCCGCCGGGAAGGCAAACCGGCGTACCTCTGGTTCTTCGATCAGCAGCGTTTTGTCTTTGGGAAACAGCGGGACAATCTTGTAGTTCCCGGCTTTCAGGGCTTGCTCCGCAATGGGCAGGAAGTCGAGCGAATACACGGCGCACAGCGGCTGGGGATAAGCGTCGATCTCGGGCGTGGTGACTACGGCGCCGGAATTTACAGCCTGTTCCGCCAGATAGCTCAGGAATTCCGCGGTGATGAAGGGCGTGTCCACGGCAAGAACCAGGCTCAGCGTTGCCGAAGAAAGCAGTGGTTGCAGTTGAGGAGGCTGGGACTCAAGCCTGATCAGCTGAGTCGTCTGGGTTACATGCGAGAGCGCCGCGTGGATGCCACTCAGAGGGCCGCATCCGGGGAAGATGTCCTCAATGACGTCAGCTCCGTAATTTCCGTAAAGCCGGCGCGATCCTAGAATGAAGACTTCTTTCGTGACCTGACGCACTGTTGCCAGAGCGTGTTCCAGCAGGGTCTTGCCGTTCAGGGACAACGAAGCCTTGTCCGTCCCCATCCGCGAACTCTTGCCGCCTGCTATCACGAAGCCAGTGATTCCCGTGGTCATCAGTAGGCATTGTACTTTCAAACGCGTGGCTCGGGTGAGAGGCAATTACCGAAGAGAAAGGGTTTGCCGGGCACAAATTTGCCCTTTCACTGACGGCCCTCTTCGCACCTCCTCCTAAGCAATCATAGGGGTTTTACCCTTTTTTCTTGCGCATGAACCCCGGCAGCTCGCCGTGTTCCTTGCGTTCTCGTACCAGTTTCTTTGCCGCCAGGCTTCGCCGGCGAGCTAGCCGGAGCGATCTGCAACCACAACTGATCCCTCCCGCGGCGTCTTGCGACTCCCGATTCGCCTTGCGTAGAATTGATCGACCAGAGTGGATATGGAAGGAAAGAGGAAAGTCGTCCGTGTTTGAAGGTTTCGATCTCACCGATTTCTGGAAGAAGTCGGACTACGCCGACAAGGAATACGTCAGCGAGCCGCTCACGCCGGAGTTGCTCGCATCCGTAGAGCACGCCCTGAAATACAAGTTGCCCGCGTCCTACGTGGCGCTGATGCAGACGCAGAACGGCGGCATTCCGAAACGGACCAATCACTGCACCGAACCCACTTCCTGGGCTGAGGATCACATCGCGATCACCGGCATTCTAGGAATCGCGCATGGGAAGGAGAATTCCGTGTGCGGCGAGTTCGGCAGCCAGTTCTGGATCGACGAGTGGGGGTATCCACCCATCGGTGTGTACTTCGCCGATTGTCCTTCTGCGGGTCACGACATGGTCTGCCTCGACTATCGCGAATGCGGCCTTGCAGGTGAACCCAAAGTTGTTCACGTCGATCAGGAGTTCGACTTCAAGATCACCTTCGTCGCAGAGAACTTCGAGTCCTTTGTTCGAGGGCTCGAAGACGCGGAGGCCTTCGAAGAGATCTAGCCGCCACTCACCGCAACATCATCATCCAAATCCCTTCCTGAATCTCTCACGTATCATAACTAGTGAGAAGACGCCATTGCACTCAGAACGGTGCCAGGAACCGCTTTGATCTTTGAACCGGTTATCTCTCACCGAACCCGCATAAACACTGAGCGAAAATATTCTTAGAGCTTCGTCCTTCGGAACAACCGGTCATTCACGGCTTTTTTGATTTTCTGCTCGCCACCCAGGTACCTCTCCGTGGTCTGAATCGACGAGTGTCCGAGCAAGAATTGAGTCTGTTCCAGGTCACCACCTTCACGCCGGCAGAGCTTCGCACACGTTCTTCTTAAATCATGAGGCGTGAGCTGCCTGATTGGCAGTCACCAGATTATCGTGTTAGCTGCTGGCGCTGAATGCTGACTGCTTTTCCGCTAGTTGATTTCCAACCCGATGATCCGGCCGGCGGCGTCAAGCTCAAGATCGCCTTTGGCTTTCAAGACGGAGTCGCCATTGAGTCCGGGCACGGTAACAAAAACTTTTTCATTCACCACGCTGGCCGAGTCGGTCTTGGCAAGATACAGAAGGGACCGTTGGTCGCAGCACGGCTTAGGAAGACTGAACGCCAGATCGGCCAGTTCGCCTGTCTCGGTGACGGAGAATGCCACATCCACGGGATAACGATTTTCCACGCCCCGCTCTTCCAGCGTGGGATCAAGCGCTGGCTTGAACGCCACGTAGTAGTGGAAGCGGTCTTTCTCCGGGTTGTAGACGCCGCGGGCGATTCTCAGGGACATAAAGAGTGAGGAAGGATTTTTATCACATTGAAGACGGTTCTGCCAGAGCGCGAAGGTTGTGCGCCTTCAATGCGGCAAAACCCAAACAATACTTGCCACGGATTCACGCGGACGGGCGCGGGTTGAGGGGCCAGCATTGTCCGGTGCGTTGTCCATTTAGAATCTTCCTATGCAAGTCTTCCTCACTGGCGCCACAGGATTTGTCGGCAAGCACATGCTGAAGCGGCTGTTCGCTGAAGGCCATGCTGTTCGTGCGCTGCTCCGTGTTCCTCCTGGAGAGAAGGCCGGCTTGGGGCAAGGATTTAGTCGCGAAGGAGATTTTCGATGTGTGCTGGGTGATGTGGTCTCGGGACGCGGCCTGGACGATGGTATGCGAGGCTGCGACGCGATCATTCACCTCGTTGGCATTATCGTCGAACGGGCCAAGAACACTTTTGACGCCGTGCACCACGTCGGCACGCGTAATGTGGTGGAAGCGGCAAAGCGCAACGGAATAAAACGGTTCATTCAAATGTCAGCACTGGGAGTACGGCAGGACGGAGTCGCCGTCTACCAGACGAGTAAGTGGCGCGGCGAAGAAGAAGTGCGGCACAGCGGGATACCTTGCTGCATTCTTCGCCCTTCATTGATTTTTGGTCCGGGCGACGGCTTTGTTACCCAGATGATGCAGACTATGCGGCAGGCGCCGTTGTTCCGTCCCGTGCCTGGTGATGGCAAACCGAAGTATCGGCCGATATTTGTCGACGACGTGACTGCATGCTTCGTCCGCGCGCTGACTGCGGAAGAGGCGACAAACCAGACTGTGGATCTGGGCGGAGCGGATGAACTCTCACTGAACGAAGTGCTGGCGGAAATCGCCCGGTGCGCCGGGGTGAAGAAGCCGGCAGTGCATATCCCGTTGCCGATTATGTTTGCCGGAGCCGCGGTCGCACAGACGCTGCTCAGCAACCCTCCCGTCACCGTGGACCAGTTGCGCATGCTGCGCGAAGGATCAACCTGTGACATTCAGCCCATGGTGCGGATCTTCGGGATAAAACCACGGGGCTTTCAAGGGTGCGGAAGAACTCAAGAGTGAAGTGTCAGCCGTGTGAAATTCAGTTTCGATTTCGGCAACTGCCGGCTCGCATTGGGGTTAAGATTACGCAGGGCAAAGGCTGCAATGATCGGCAGAAATGTACTCTTTTTCATAACTGGCAATGTGCGAATTGACGAACAAAACTTTACAGAAATAAGCAGTAAATTTGAACGTCCCGGCATCGAACTGCATCTAAGAGTGTAAGAAGCCACCAAAAATTAGGGAGGCATGAATATTATGAAGAGATATCTTACGGTGGTCCTGGTTTCCGCGGCGCTGTTGGCAGCCGGTTGCGCGCGCCTGGGGATCGGCGGGCACACAGACACGCAGGTTACCGCTGACGTGCAGAGCAAGATTACGGCTGACAGCAGTGTCCCCGACAAGCAACTTACCATCAGCGCCAGCAACGGTGTGGTGACTCTTTCCGGAAATGTGAGCAGTGACTTTGTCCGGACTGCCGCTGCCAACGACGCCGCGCAGGTCCCCGGTGTTCGCACCGTTGTAAATAACCTGCAAGTTGCGCCGACGATGGCGGCCGCCGTGCCACCTCCGGCTCAAACCCAGCCGCAAGAGATGGCTGGCAACAATCCTCCACCTGCTCCGGCGCCACGTGACGCAAGGCGGCCGTCGCCGCGCAAGTACAGCGATGGCCCTCGGAGCAGGGATATGGCCAGCAATAACAGTGGTGACGATGGATCGAGGACACCCGAGCCCGAACCCATCCACCACGATCAGGAAGCCCAGCAGGCTCCTCCACAGCAGCCGGCGCCGCCGCAGAAGATTACCATTCCCTCGGGAACGCAGATCAGCATCAGCCTCACGCAGGAGTTAAACTCTGAGGTTGCGCAGGTTGGAGACATCTTCCATGCTTCCGTTTCTTCGCCGGTGATGGTGGATGGTCAAACGATCATTCCTACCTCCGCTGATATTGAAGGACACGTGGTCGATGTGAAATCCGCCGGCCACTTTGCCGGGCAGTCCGATCTGGTGCTGGAGTTGAACAAACTGCTGATGAACGGCAGGACCTATTCTCTTCAGACCGATCGCTGGTCCAAACAGGGAAGCGGACGTGGTAAGGCGACGGCTGCCAAAGTCGGTGGCGGCGCGGCCGTGGGCGCCATTCTGGGCGGCATCTTTGGCGGCGGTAAAGGCGCCGCGATTGGCGCAGCTGCGGGCGCAGGCGCTGGCACCGGCGTGTCAGCGGCAACCAAAGGTCAACAGATTATCCTGAAGCCGGAGGCCGTCCTGAATTTTCAGTTACAGGCCCCAATCACGGTCACTCCTGGCACCAGCGCCAGCAGGCGCCCCGTGGACCAGAACCAATAACAATCAACAGAACAGCTGGATACCATGAGCGCCGCCCGGAAAAGCGGCGCTTCATTTTTCAGTGAAAACGACCAACTGAACTCTGTGTTCGTTCGCGATAAGGATAGGCGCGTGCGTATAATCCTCCACAGGAGACCCACAGCGGAGCGCGCCTCTGAACATCTACTTCTTCATCATTGCATTTTTTTTGTTTGGTCTGGTTTTCGGCAGCTTTTTGAACGTGTGCATCTACCGCATGCCGCGTGAGCTCTCCGTCGTAAGTCCACGTTCCGCCTGTCCTGCCTGTGAAGCCCCGATTGCCGCCTATGACAACATTCCAGTGCTGAGCTGGATCATCCTGGGAGGCAAATGCCGTCGTTGCAAGGCGCCAATCTCATTCCGATATGCCGCGGTTGAGCTGCTGACCGGCGTGTTTTTTGTCCTGAGCTATCTGGCCGCGTCGGGGTACTTGCCGGGGACAGCCGCTTCCGGCGATACCATCAGCGACTTCGATACGCTTGCCCGCGCCATTAAGCTCTGCGTATTTTCGTTTCTGCTGCTGGGGTTGATCTTTACCGATGCAGAGACACAGCTCTTGCCCGACCTGCTGACCAAGCCGGGCATCGCGCTGGGCATTGTATTCAGCCTCTTGGTGCCCATGGCAGGCTTTACTATTCCCGCGCTCGACAACTGGCGCGTCATTTCTCTAATCAATTCCGTAGCGGGCGCGATCATGGGGGCTGCGGTGATCCTGGGGATCGCGCTGCTGTATGAGGCCATACGCGGCGTGGAGGGCATGGGCCGCGGCGATGTAAAACTTATGGCGCTGATCGGCGCATTCCTGGGCGGAGCGCTGACGCTCCTGGTATTGCTCCTGGGATCGGTGATCGGCAGTTTGTTTGGGGTGTTCCTGATTTTGTGGGTGTGGATCAAACGGCTGGCGCGCCGGCGAAAACGCAATTCGACAGAACCTGCGGCAGTTTCCCGCAGCCGGGCATGGCAATCGGCCACCCTGATGGTACGCAGTTTCCCCATACCCTTTGGCGTGTTCCTGGGAACGGCGGCGTTGTTTGCCGTGTTCTGGGGAAACGCACTGATCCACTGGTATGCCCAGTTTTATCGGTGAGACTCACGCCTGGTAGATCCTGCGGCAACCTGCAAGGGTTTAACCCATGTTACTTCAGTGCGATACAGCGTTTACCCTATCGTTTCCGCCTGCTTGATTGCGTAAAGACTATTCCTGCCAAAGCGTACAATAATAGAAGCTGGAGATGCAGGTTTGGATATCCTATGAAAAAGTTCCTTCCCCTTCTTTTGATGTGTTTGTTTGGGACCAGTGCGTTCGCACAGCAGTCGTTGGGCGACATTGCCCGAGAGTTACGTGCCAAGAAACATGCCAGCACACCAGCCGTGCGACTGGATGATGACACTACCCCCCGGACCTCCGTCAACACCGAGCCCAGCACTCCTGCGACCACGGCTCCCGCGGATACGAGCGCCAAAGCAGACGACAAAGCTGCCGACGTAAAAAATTCTGACACAAAAAGTGCTGATGACAAGAGTGCCGACGCCAAGCCCGCTGAAGGTAAAACGGCTGACGCTAAGACCGTTGATGCCAAGACTGCGGACGCCGCTGAGCCAGCGAAAAAGGACTCCGCCCAGGAGCGGAAGCAAAAGGGCGAAGAGTTGAAGAAGCAAATCAGCGAGCAAAAGCAGCAGATTGCCCTTTTGCAGCGTGAACTCGATGTAGCGCAGCGCGAAGGGCGTCTCCGCGCCGCCGCCTACTATGCAGACGCGGGTACCATGCTGCGCGACCAAGCCAAATTTGCCGAAGACAGCCGCAAGCAACAAGCGGAGATCGACGCCAAAAAGCAGACCCTGGATGCCGGGCAGCAAAAACTTGCTGATCTTCAGGAAGAGGCTCGCAAGGCCGGCCTGCCTCCGAGCGACTAACGGGCTGGCAAAGTCTGAAGTGGTGTCCATCTGTGCACTATCCTGGCGCGCAGGGAGACATGCACTTTTGGGCATCTAAAGATCGTGTTCATTCGTCTAGAATGATTGGAAAGCCCTTTTTGACAGCCAAAGTGATTACCATGAAAAATTTTATCTTGTTCATTTTCCTTGTCGCGGTGCTTTTGCTCGTGGGGTGCGACGAAAATACGCAAAAAGTTTCTGCCGACAAAGCAAACCAGCCGAGCGCTCCGCAAGTTGAATCTGGTCGCTTTGCCCTGCAAAAGATGCTTCCCGCGGCCCGCATGTGGTCCCCGGACGCGCAACCGGTCATGCTGCAATCCGAGGTCGTGAAGAACACCGACGGTCGCGACGGAAAATCCGGTTTCTGGCGGTCCACCTTTGCTTCACCGGGACGGCAGAAAGTGGAACCTTTTATGTGGTCCGGCGTCTCCAGCACGGATTCGCCTAAAGGCGTGAACCATGGAACGGAAGACACCTACAGCTCGGCGAACCGCTCCATGCGGACCTTTGACTTGAACTTCCTCAAAGTCGACACCGATCAGGCCTTTACTGTGGCCCAGGAACACGGTGGCAAGCAGCTCATGGAAAAGGACCCCAAGCAGACAGTCCGTTATCTGCTGGATTTTGACGCCACGTCGAGCCAGCTGCGCTGGCATGTGATCTATGGCAGCAGGTCCCAGCTTACCGTCCTGGTGGACGCCAGCAGCGGAGCATTCATCCGCAAGGAATAGCTTCCGGTCCTTGTGGTCTTTGCCCATGGTTTACTTGCCCATAATGTAGTCGATGTCTTTGACGGCCTTCCTGGAATCGGCCGCAAACCGCCCTTTGGGTTCAAGCTCAAGATATTTGCGATAGTAGAGGCGTGCCGGATCCAGACGCTGCATTCCTTGCAGGCTCTGGGCCAGGCGAAAGTAGACCAGGGGATTCTCCGGGGCCAGCCGCAATGCCTCTTCGAAGCGCTCGCGTGCGGCGTCATATTTGTTCGTCGACAGATAGGTTTCGCCGACGTCCATATCATGTGCGGCCTGCTTCGATGGGTCTGGCTTGCCAGTGTCTGTTTTCGTAGCCAGGTGTGGGCCGATCCGCTTGAGCGCCTCCTGCGCATCACTGGACTTGGGACCATTCGGCAATATCTGAAGGTACTTGCGGTAGCTCTGGTCGGCCTGATCGAGCAGGTCCAGTTTCTCCTGGGTTACGGCAAGTCCGTACATGGCTTCCGCATCGTTGGGTTTGTACAGCAGAGCGTCGTGGAAGCGGTCCAACGCGGCGCGATAGTTTTTCAGCTTCAGGTAGTACCCGCCTATTTCGTCGTCCTTGGCCGCGCGATGCGGGTCGAAGGGGATAAAGACGGATGGGTCAGTTTCCGCATGTCCTGGCTCGGCCAGCACAGGGCGAGCACCCAGGTCGATTTGCGAATCTTTGCTGGAACTCTCGGCGCTGGAACTTTCGGCTCCCCCTCCCCCACCAGGTTCGGGATCGCCGGGGAAAGGCGGGCGGTAAGGTTGTGACTGCGGGGGCGCTTCATTCGGTCCTGGTGTTGGTTCGGGTGCAGGAGTGGGTGTGGGCGTAGCACGTGGCTGAATGTGGTGCTGATCGTCAGGGCTGGTTTGCGCGTCCGCCCCTGCGGCAAAGAGTACGAGGAATAAAGAGAATAGAAAAGCGGTAAGAATTCTAAAGCTCGACTTCATACCTATATTCTATGTCAAAAGTTAAAGGCCGCCAGAAGTCTGGCGGCCTTTGTCTGCGCAAGCGTCCCGGGGGAGGGAAGACTACCGGCTCGGGTTGGGAGCGGTACTTTGCGCAGAAGTTTGCCCGTCCTGTGACACAACGTTCGTCAGCAGGCGAACATCCACGCGGCGGTTCTGTGCTCGTCCGCTGGCGGTGCTGTTCGCAGCCACAGATTTATCCTTGCCTAGCCCAATCAGATAAATCTTGTGCGCGGGGACATTCTTTTCGGCGAGATATTGCACTACGGCGTCAGCGCGACGCTCACTCAGCTTATAGTTGTAGGCGGAAGAACCGACGGAGTCGGTATCACCTTCCACCACGACCAGGTAGCCCTTGGTGCTGGGAACCTGGACAAGCAACTCGTCCAGAGCGGCCTTTGCTTTGACCGTGAGATCGGCTTTATTGAACGCGAAATGAACTGAAGTCTCAACCACAGGATGGTAATTATCCAGATTGGCCACCTGATTGGTGAGGGAGTCGGCGCGAGTATTGACCTGGGAGGCCAGTGTCTGGGCCTCGTCTGCGCGGCCACGTGCACTCAACGCCTTCTGGTCAGCTGCACCGGCTTTCTCATTTACTCCCTGGATACCCTGCTGCGCGCGGGTATCGACATCACGAATGGCCCGGTTGTTGGAGGCCGTTCTGGCGTCAAGATCGTTGGATTTGTCCACAATTGGCTGGGTCTGCTGGCGAACGTAATTCTTCGTCGTACAGCCTGAACTCAACATCATGGATGCACCGGCCAATAGAACCAAAAGACTCGATTTAACGTTCATGGGGAAAAGCTCCTTGGGGAACCCATGCAGCACGGGTAACCGCCTGTTCTAAATCACGCAAGAGAAGCTGCAAGTGTAATGCCATTGGCCTTAAGTAACCTAGAATATGGTAAACCATTTATAATTAACAGCTTAAGCATGCAGGTCTAAGGTCACTGTGGGGCGGATCCGTTCTTCTTCGTAGAATTTTTACGCACCCTGGGCCTGTTAACATGAATCCCAACTGCAAGGAACTCCCCCGTTCATGGATCTGGCTGAGAAAATCCGAAGCCTTCCCACCCAGCCTGGAGTGTACCTCTACAAGAACGCGGAAGGCGAGATTATCTATGTAGGCAAAGCCAAGAGCCTCCGCGCCAGGGTGCGTTCGTATTTTCAAGAGGGCGTGGCGGAGGCCAACGCCAAGACCGGAAGTCTGCTGCGAGAAGCCGTTGACGTGGACTATATCGTCGTCGACAACAACAAAGAGGCTCTGGCGCTTGAAAACAACCTAATCAAGTTGAAAAAGCCGCGTTTCAATATCCTGCTGCGCGACGACAAGACCTACCCTTACATCAAGCTCACTCTCGGGGAGCGCTTTCCCCGGGTCTATGTAACGCGCCGGCTCAAGAAAGACGGCAGCAATTACTACGGGCCGTACTTTCCCGGGAACCTGGCCTACCGGATCGTGGATTTGATCCATCGGAATTTCCTGGTTCCTTCCTGCAAAGTTGATCTCACGCGCTACCATCTGCGGCCATGTCTTCAGTTCCACATCAAGCGCTGTCTGGGCCCGTGCGTAGAAAATCTGACTACGCCTGAGGCGTATCAGGAAGCCGTCCGTGATGTGCAACTGCTGCTGGAGGCGCGGCAGACGGACCTGTCAAAGTCCCTGCGTGCGCGTATGGAGCAAGCGGCGGAAAATCAGGAGTACGAGCGCGCAGCCAAATGCCGCGACCTGATCTCCACCGTGGAGCAACTCCAGGAAAAGCAGCGCATGGCGGCCGCCGAAGGCGACGACATGGACGTTTTTGGCTACCACTTTGAAAATGAAATGCTGGCCGTAAACATCTTTCATATGCGTGGCGGCAAGATTCTGGATCGACGCGAGTTTTTCTGGGAGGAGCTACCCACGGTTTACGGACCGCAGACTGAAGCGCAGCACGGAGCAGAGTTTGGAGTACAGACAGGAGCACAGCCGTCCTCGGCTGAGAGGAGTGGTGGAGCACAGGCGCCCTCGCCTGTGCTGTCCGCAGCCGACGGCGGCTGCGCTCCATCCATCTCTTTCGGTCCCGGTGAATTCTTTTCTGCGCTGATGAAGCAGATTTACATTGACCAGCAATATGTTCCGCGGAGCATCCTGTCGCCTGTGGATTTTGAAGACCGCGCAGTCCTGGAAGAACTGCTTACGGAAAAGCGTGGCAGCAAGATGGAAATCCTGGCGCCGCAGCGCGGAGAAAAGCGATCGCTCATCGATCTGGCGGCGCAGAACGCCAAGCAGTCTTTTGACCAGCGCTTCCGCGTGATGAAGCCTTCGGCCAAAGTCACCCAGGAAGCATTGCAGGACGCACTGGGCCTGCCTGGCGTTCCCAGGCGCATTGAGTGTTTTGACATCTCCCACATACAGGGTGCGGAGACCGTGGCTTCCATGGTGGTGTGGGAAGACGGCAAGATGAACAAGCAGGAGTATCGCAAGTTCATTGTGCGCACGGTGGAAGGCGTGGATGATTTTGCGTCGATGCGGGAAGTCGTTACGCGGCGTTACAAGCGGTTGCGCGACGAGAAGAAAACTTTCCCCAGCCTGGTCCTGATTGACGGTGGCCTCGGCCAACTCCATGCTGCTGCGGCGGCGCTGGAAGAACTGGGCATCACCAATCAGCCGCTTGCCGCCATCGCCAAGAAAGAAGAGATCATTTACGTCTATGGGCAGGAGAGTGAACCGGTCGTTCTGGACCGCCACTCGCCTGTGCTGCATCTGGTACAAATGGTGCGCGACGAATCACACCGCTTTGCCGTTACCTTTCACCGCAAGCGCCGCCAGATGCGCGACCGTAAATCGGAACTGCTGGAAATCCCCGGCGTCGGCGAGCGGACGCGGCAAAGATTACTGCAACATTTCGGCAGTGTGCGCGCCGTCCAGCAGGCCGATGCCGCCGCGCTGGGCGCGGTGCTGACCAAGCCACAGACGGAAGCGGTGCTGCGGCACTTTCAGAAATCAGAATCAAGTTCAACACCACGATAGAATTGTTCTATGAGTGACACGTTTTTATGAGCGACACTTTCTTATGAGCGAAACCACCTGCCCGGACTGTGGCCTTGAAATGGACCAGATCGAGAAAACGACCTTCACCGGCCGTGACATGCGCGAATACCAATGCTCCAAATGCGGCCGAAAGCAGATTGTCGACTGCGGTAAGGCCCTGTGGCAGATTCTCTCCGAAGCAAATGAAGACAAAGACAAAGACAAAGAATGAGATTTTCGTTTACCGGCGCTAGAGGTCGCGGAAAGTCATTTTCGGCCCGCATTTTGTTTTTTCACAGGCCGAAGCCCGAATCAATTTAGGGCACTTGCGGCACGCCAGCGTTGCGAGCGACTGCCTCCTGCCTTGGTGGGCGAGAAGGAAAATCAGCAGCACCAAAAGCGCGTCATGTACAATTTTGCAGCGGTCAAAATCAACCAAGGAAAAGGGGGAATTTGTGGATACAGCAACAATTATCGCGGAACTGGAAACCAGACGCGATCAAATCAATAGCGCCATCGAAGCTTTACGCAGCAGTGGCGGCAAGCGAACAAAAGTGAAAACTACGAACGGCAGGAAGCGGCATCTGTCAGCCGCCGCCCGTAAGAGAATTTCAGATGCAATGAAGAAGAAGTGGGCACAGAGAAAGAAATCAGCGTAAGCGATCGCGCGATTCGCTCTGCATCTGGCGGGGTGGCCCGATTGGGGACGCTGACGAGAGGAACACCTGCGCCAGAGCTTGCGAAACGAAACCGGACAACCATCGATCAATCCCCTCAAACAACTCCCTCACAGAAGCGATTCAAAGTAAACAAGCGGCGCTTTTCGGTAGGTGGCACGGCCAACCTCGCGAAATCCGCATTTCGCGTAAAAGGCCCCTGCGCATCAGGTTCGGCAGCGACGGCGAAAGACAGTTTCATGGACTCATCGCAGTTGTTGATGAAAAGTTTGCGGATCGCCATCCCCAACGCGATCGCCGGATAACGGAACGCCGAAGCCTGGCCCATCCATTTTCATGGCCACGGCGCGTCCGTCTTGAATGACGAACGAGATGTGCGTCCGGGGCGACGAGCGCATTGCAAACCCCCCATTGTCCTGTTTCAGAAGGCGCTCCGGGCCTTCGCCCAGTGGTTCGATCATCAATCGTCCATTCTCATCAAACACGCGGTAGGTCCGACGATACTGCGCGAAAGAGTCATGCAAGTTGGGCGACAGCCGGTCAAGCTTGAGCAGGAACGTTCCCGTAAGCTGCTTGCGGTCCGCGGCTGACACCGACTGGTCGGCCAGCACGGGCTCAGGATTCGCTGGAGCCACCGGAAGCGGCGGCAGTTCCAGTACCGCTCGCGCCAGCGCACGGGTAATCGCGTAAGCATTCTGGCCTTCAGTGTTTGTGAGCACGACGATGGTCAATTGGTCTTCAGGAAAATCGTAAAGGCTGCCGCTATAGCCCAGCAAAGATCCATGCTGGCCGATGCGGCGGTGGTCCTCTTCATGATTGAGGATCATGGCAAAACCATATTGCGCCTTCGGATCTTGAGGACTCATTTGGGCCGCGGTTCCTTCCGCCGTGGTCATGAGCTTGAATGTCTCCGGACGAATGAGCTTCTTGTCCTGGATCGCGCGCCATAGCTGATAGAGGTCCGCTACGGTACTGCAAAATCGCAGGTCGGAGTTGTAGGCCATGGCGTTCTCATTGGCGGGCACGTAGCTGCTCCCGAATTTTCGATAGGCGTGGGAAAGCCCGTGCCCCAGGGCGAAGTCGTCGCAATAGGACGTGGACTTTACTCCGGCAGGCGCGAAGATGTTCTGCTGCACGTAGTCGGGAAAAGACTGGCCGGTGACCCGTTCCACGATAGTGACCAGCAGTTGAAATCCGGAGATGGACCAATCCCATTTTTTCCCTGGCTCATTCACCCAGCTCTTGCCGGCGTAAAGCGCCATCACTTCGTCCAGTGCCTTGGGCTGGCGGCTGGTGGCTTCAATGGGATCGCCGAGATAGTGATAATCGACAATTCCGGAAGTGTGGTTCAGCAACTGCCGCACAGTTACGTGATGTCCCTGCAGCGGAAATTCCGGGATGAATTTGGAGATGTCATCGTCCAAGGACAGCTTGCCGCGCTCCATCTGTTGCAGCACGGCAATACCGGTGAAAGGCAGCATAGGTCCGACGACGTGATACACGGTCTCGTCTTTCGTCGGCGCTTCCAGACCCAGATCGGCAAAGCCGTAGCCTTTATGCAGAAGGATCTTGTTTCCCCGAGCTACCAGCACAGAAGCTCCGGCGACACGCTCCTGGGCGATGATGCGCCTGGCAATCTCATCAAGGTCCGCAACCGAACTTTGGGCGGACGTTCTGCTGGCCATGGCGGCGCAAAGGATAACTGCGGCACAGGTTGTGAAAGCTCGTGTATGCATGGAGTGGGATTATATCCGCGCACGTTCGTATCTTGCCGCGTGCGAAATTATTTTGGCTGGGCCGGTAATTCTCCTTTATTCCGCAGACCTATAATGAAATTCAGCCCTTGACTCTGTAAGTGATGGACCGGAGCTAAATGTCCGTCGTTTGGAGCGACTATGACTTGCGAGCACCTTAGAGCCCTGGAGCAAGCAATGATCGCCGGCGGCATGCGGGAAACGTTTCGTGGCGAAGCGTGGTCGAACAATTGCCGCGAGTGGGTCTACTTCGACTGCTTTATTGACACGGACGCGGTCCGCCAGCGCTTCAGCTTTGCCGACTGCGTCAGCGTGCATGCGCATCGCGGTACGCACGACGGCCAGGAGAGTGGTTTTGAATGCACCGCCTGCCACGACGCCATCATGGGCACTTACGAGCCTGAAGATCGAGCCCCGGTATTCAAGGGGTAAGAAGCCACTTATCGAAATAAGCTTAACCATCAACTTTGTTGATACTCCCTTCGTTTTAATGCTCCCTGGTCTTGTGCTCCTTCATGCCCCGGGGTAGACTCGCCTGTTTGCCCGTATGCTTATATGAGCCAATCTTTGTTGCCGATTCATTCCATTGCCAGCAAGCTAAATCTGCCGGAAGCCTATTTCGAACCGCTGGGCCGTTACGGCGCCAAACTCAAGCTGGAACTATTATCCGATCCCAGGTTCCCGCGCCGAGGAAAGCTGATCCTGGTTACGGCGACGACGCCCACTGCGTCCGGAGAAGGTAAGACCGTTACTTCCATCGGGCTCACCCAGGGACTGGAACGGATTGGCCGCAGGACCATCATCACGTCGCGCGAGCCATCGCTCGGGCCGGTGTTCGGCATGAAGGGCGGTGCTGCGGGCGGCGGATTGTCGCAGATCGAGCCCAGCCAGAAGATCAACTTGCATTTTCACGGCGACTTCCATGCCATCACCTCGGCGCACAACCTGCTTGCCGCGCTGGTCGATGCTCATCTTTTTCACGGCAACGATCAGGGCCTTGATCCTGACCAGATCACCTGGCCGCGGACCATGGACATGAATGACCGCGCCCTGCGCCGCATTACCATCGACATCGGCGAGAAAAAGGGCGCATTGACCCGCAACACCGGTTTCGTCATCACCGCCGCGTCCGAAGTCATGGCCGTAATGGCGCTGGCCAGCAGCCTTGACGATCTGCGTCGCCGTCTCGATGCCATCGTCGTCGGCGTCTCGCGCGCTGGGAAACCAATACGTGCCGCTGATCTAAACGCAACCGGCGCCATGATGGCCCTGCTCACAGAAGCGATCCTGCCCAACCTGGTGCAGACCACGGAAGGCACGCCGGCCATGGTGCACACCGGGCCGTTCGGCAACATTGCGCACGGCACCAGCAGCGTGATCTCGCACAACATGGGAGTGCGGCTGGCGGACTACGTCGTCAACGAAGCCGGGTTCGCCGCCGATCTGGGCGCGGAAAAATATTTCGACATCGTAATGCGTTCTTCCGGAATTGCCCCTGCATGCGTCGTCCTGGTGACCACAGTGCAGAGTCTGCGGAACCAGGGCGAAGGCGATCTGGAACGCGGCCTGCCGAACCTGGAGCGGCACATCCAGAACATGAAGCGTTATGGCGCGCCGATCGTGGTGGCGATCAACCGCTTCCCCAAGGACACCGACGCCGACCTGAAGCGGCTGGCCGACTACTGCGCTGAAACCGGAGCCGTCAGCGCCATGAGTGAAGCTTTCACCAAAGGCGGAGCAGGCGCGACGGCCCTGGCGGAGAAAGTCGTCGAGACCATCGATAAGAACCCCAACCCGAACGTGCAGCCGATCTACACGCTGGAACAGCCGCTCGAAGACAAGATCTCCAAAGTGGCCTGCGATATTTATGGCGCAGCCGGCGTCAGCCTGAGTGACAAGGCCAAAGCCAAACTCCAGCAGTTCAAGGACTGGGGCTTTGCCAAACTGCCGGTCTGCATCGCCAAAACGCAATATTCGTTCTCCGACAATCCCAAGCTGCTCGGCGCTCCTTCCGGCTGGACCCTCAACGTCACTGACGCCTCGCTTTCCGCCGGCGCCGGTTTTGTGGTGGTGATCGCCGGAAACATGATGCTGATGCCCGGCCTGCCCAAAGTTTCCCGCGCCGCCAGCGTTGACGTGAACGCCCAGGGGGAGATTGTTGGTATCTGACCCCGGGGATTTAGAGGTTCGCTGTTTGGTAGTAGGCTAGTTTTTCTTACGAAGGATGTGGCACCGGCACTCTTGCCGGTGTTCTTTCTCCAGCCACCAGTTTCTGTGCTCAGCCAGATTTTACTTTTGCGTTAACCTTAGAGCACCCCTCCCCCAGGGGAGGGGGTATCCCAACAAACAAAGACTTTAGGTCCAGACATCCCAGGGGAGATCCCAGCGGAAAAGCAGGTCTGTGAAGCTGGTTTTGCCGGGTTTCTGAATCCGCGTTATCGCCGTCGATTACCGTTCAGTTAATACCTACCGCACACAGCCAGAGCCTAACGGCCAGCAGCCAACAGCCGCTTTATTTCAAAGAACTCTCTTTGCTCACGCCCTGAGGCGCAGGGCGATATTAGCGTATTGTCGAGAGCGAATCAATTGCGAAATGGTACATCATAAAATAAGGATCCGTTTGACGCGGCTCACCTTAGGTTGCATGCCGGGGGCTGTCTTCTTGAGCAAGCACGAACGAGCGTAGCGAGCGAGGGCGCGTCGAAAGATCCCGAGGATATTTGCCATCACGATGCTGGTTCAGGGAGTTCTGCCCCAAGAGCTGTCTTCGACACGGCAGCCGGATGCCGGAAGCCTGAGGGCCTCAGGCGCCCGCCCTTTCGCCCTGTGTTGGCGAGGGGTTGGGGGGCATCCCTTTTTATGACTATTCCTTCGGTACAAGGCTTTCGGCCAAAGTTCTGCCTTGCTCCACAAAATATTCTTGCCGCAGTTTGGACACTCCGTCACGTTGTTTCTAAATGCTGCGGTCCTTAGCACTTCCTGGTTCTTTACGGAAACAAAACTTGGTACTGGCTTTTTGCAAGTATCGCAATACACATAGACTTTCTCTGACATGGCAAACTCCTTGTCGCATAATACCGTTTACGCGCCCGATTCTTTGCTAAAATTGCGCGCCTATGAAAGGCAGGCCGCCAAAAGAAATACGGGAAAGACGAGAATCGACACCACAAGCAGGGAAATCATTATCCCCGCCAACATCGTCTTTTTGGAAAAAGGTTGAATGGGCGCTCGGCTTGGGTATAGCAATAGCAGGCCTGCTCTTAACAGCAATACAGTACAGAGCAAGGCCAACAGTGTCATTGGACACCGCGCTTGATCCAGCAGATGTGATGACTACCCAGATTGTCATTTCCAATGATGGACTCACAGACTTGCAAGTTGTCGCTGCGGAAACATTTATCAAGAGCATCAAATACGAGCCTAACGTTACAATTGGCGAGAATCTCGGCCAGCCAGCAGTAGTCAGACACACACTCGCAGTTGGCGAGAAAGAAACCATTCAGCCCGCGACATTTTTCGGCTTCCAAAACATAGTGTCTAATGCTCATATTAGCCACCTTGATTTCGGAATCGTGTTCAAATTTCGTCCTTCTTACTGGCCGTTCGTAAAGACCACAGTTTTTCGCTTTGAAGCAGTCCGCGCTTCGGACGGAGCAGTTCGCTTGCGACAGAAACCTGCTGGCAATTTGAATCAGGATTATGAGGCATTTATTGAGACTGAAAGAAAGAGAACGCTTCCCAGGTAGATATAGCGGGCTCCCCGCTCCATACATTGTGTGAGAACTCCCTGCGATTGCATCGTAAGTGACACAGCGCCGGGATCCTTCGACTTCGCGCCCATCATTATCGTGCCAATAACACCCTCGATGCGCTCCGCTCAGGATGACAACAGGAAAGGGGTTACGTAAGAGAAAGAGCTGTGCGTTAGCGAAGAGCCAAATGCCAAGAGCCCAAGAGCCCAAGAGCCCAAGAGCCCAAGACCAAGATCCCAAGAGCCCAAAAGCCCAAGAGCCCAAGAGCCCAAGAGCCCAAGAGCCCAAGAGCCCAAGAGCCAAACGCTAAACGCCAAAGGTTGCCCACAAAAGCACCTTGGTAACCCGAAGATTTATTCATTCCCCTAAGCCTTCCCTCTCGCCCGCCGATGCATCTTATAAGCGTGAAGGTGAACCAATGAAAACCATGAGCTACGCCATCCAGAACAAAGCGAAAAACGCGGCGGAATTGCGTAGGTTCAGAATCTGTGTGGCCTTTGGGGTTGCGGTGCTTTATTTGTTTTTGGTACTCAACGCAAAAACCCAGGACACCAGCTTCAGGGCAATTGGTTTACACGGCACGGCTGCCCAGCTTGTGCGGTGACGAGCAATAGGCGGGCCGAAATGCCAAAGGGGACCCAGGATCAGATTCAGGAAGCCAAAGGTTAAACATTGAAGCGTAGGAGAACTCGCCGCGCTTCACAAGGGAGATCAGCTCAGCAGAACCTGGCGCGCTGATCTTTTTTTGTTTTTTGTGCCTGTTTTTTTAGAACCTGGTTCTTAAAAACCTTGCTGGATGAGCTCCGCTGCCGTAAGTTTTGTGGCCGACTTTGCCTGCGTCAGCTTTTCTATGTACTTGGCCAGAATATCCACTTCCAGATTGACAGTACTTCCGGCGCGCAGAGAATGCATGTTGGTGGCGTTCAGGGTATGCGGGATGATGGCAATCTCCAGACGGCTGGCGTTAATCTGGGCCACGGTCAGGCTGATGCCTTCTACTGTGATCGACCCCTGCGCTACCACGTACCTGGCCAGAGCGGACGGGATATCAATCACCAGCCGCCAGTCTTTGCGGCCTTTTATTTTTTCCAGGCTGACGATTTCGGCGGTGCCGTCGACGTGGCCCTGCACGATGTGTCCGCCCAGGCGGTCCTGAGGACGCGCCGGCAGTTCCAGATTTACCGCCGATCCTTTTTTAAGGCTTCCCAGCGACGTGCGTTTCATGGTCTCTGCCGCAAGGTCGGCGGAAAATTCATTGCCGCGGATGTCCACCGCGGTCAGACAGACACCACTCACGGCAACACTGTCCCCGGTCTTCAGCTCGGACGGCACGGTTTTGGCGGTGATGGTGATTCGCGTAACGGGGTCGCGGCTTTTGGCGGCAACCAGCCGCAGGCCGGCAATTCGTCCTGTCTCCTGGATGAGTCCGGTAAACATCAGCTGTTTTCCTCGAACGCGTATGGATCGCGCACATAACCTTCCACGGCAAAATCCTCGCCGAAGCGATGGATCACGATATTCTTCACCCGCGTAGCCTCATTGATTCTCTGATATCCGGGGCCGCTGGCAAAGGGCACGGAGCTTTCGCCCGCGAGACCTCCACCGCCCAGGATACTGGGAGCATAATACAGAAATACTTTGTCCACGATCTCCTCAAACAGCGCGGCCCAGTTCAGCAGCGCGCCGCCTTCGATCATGAGGCTTGTCATCTCCAACTCGCCCAGCCGGTCGACTATTTTTTTCAGGTCAGGACGGCCGTCACTGGAACCGAGCGGCACCTGTTCCACGCGGACGCCGCGTTCTTCCAGCAGCTTCTTCTTTTTTTCTTCCGCAAAGGAACAGAAGACCAGAAGGTCAGACTGCGCGGTTTTTACCAGACGCGATTCCAGCGGCAGCCGCAGACGAGAATCGAGCACCACGCGGAGCAAAGGACGCCGGCGCGGAAGGCCGGTGCGGTCGGTGAGCAGAGGATCGTCAGCCAGTACCGTTCCCACGCCAACCATGATGGCATCCGACTCATGCCGTAGCTCTTGTACATGAGCGCGGGCTTCCGCGCTGGTAATCCACGCGCCGGCGGGCCATGTCGCGCTGAGCACCGAACGAGAAGGAGTAGCTGGTTCAGGAGGCGGTGCAATCTTGCCGTCCAGGGTCATGCCTGATTTCACGGTGATCAGCGGCTGGTGCGTGCGAATATATTTTGCGAAGGCCTCATTCAAACGGCGCGCTTCCGGTTCCAACAGTCCGGTTGCAACTTCAAGGCCGGCGGCGCGAAGCTGCTCAAAGCCCTTGCCGGCGACATGCGGATTGGGGTCCGCCATGGCGGCGACCACACGCTTGATTCCAGCGGCGATCAGGGCATCGGTGCAAGGCGGCGTGCGCCCCTGATGACAATGCGGTTCAAGATTGAGGTAGATTGTCCCGCCGCGCGCCCTGGTTCCTGCCTGCTCCAGGGCCAGAATTTCAGCGTGCTTGATTCCGTCAAAGGTGTAGAAGCCATTGCCGGCGACGTTGCCCTGGGCGTCCACGATCACCGCGCCCACTCTTGCTCCCGGCGAAGTGAGAGACGTGCCACGACGGGCAAGCTCAAAGGCCTGGCGCATGAACTGGGCGTCTTTTTCTGTAAAACTCATCTACTCAGTTTCGAAGAGCGAGTCAGCAAAGTTTTCAGCGTTGAAGGGCAGCAGATCGCCGGCCTGTTCCCCCACACCGACATAACGCACCGGCAATCCTAGCTCACGCGAAATGGCCACCACTACGCCGCCTTTGGCGGTGCCGTCGAGCTTGGTCAACACAATGCCGGTCACGCCCGCGGACTCGGTGAACTGGCGCGCCTGCTGGAGTCCGTTCTGGCCCGTCGTGGCGTCCATTACCAGCAGCACTTCATGCGGTGCGCCGGGGATAATGCGCTGGGCGATGCGCTTCATTTTTTCCAGCTCCGCCATCAGGCTGGATTTGGTGTGAAGGCGGCCCGCTGTGTCCACGATCACGCTGTCCATGTGCCGGGCTTTGGCCGCGCTCAGCGCGTCGAACAATACGGCGGAAGGATCGCCGCCCGGCTTGGTCTTAATGACTTCTACTCCCGTGCGCGATCCCCAGACTTCAAGTTGCTCAATGGCGGCGGCGCGAAAGGTGTCCGCGGCGCAGAGCAGGACAGACTTGCCTTCGCCGCGCAGCGCATGCGCCAGCTTGCCGATGCTGGTGGTCTTCCCAGTGCCGTTCACGCCCACAACCATCACCACTTCCGGATCGCCGGCAGCGGGCTTGCCCGTGCGTGCGGGCGTGGCATTCAGGATGTCCAGCACCTGTTCTTTGATCAGGCGCTTGAGTTCAGCCACATCTTTGATCTGCTTGCGGTCAGCTTTTTCGCGCAGCTTGCCCAGGATTTCCTGCGTGGTCTTTGTGCCAAGGTCGGCGCCGATCAGAATGCCTTCAAGGTCGTCCAGCGTGGTGCGGTCGATGATCTTGGTGAAGGCCATCACTTCATCAATGCGCTCGCTCAGGTTCTCACGTGTGCGCGTGACCGCCTGCTTCATCTTCTCAAGAAAATTGGGGAGCTTGGCTCCAAAAAGAGTTTTGATCATTGCCTTATTGAATGTCCCGCGGAACCTTTGATTATAGCGGGAGTGAAGGTGCGAGCATGACCACCAGAGAGTAGAGGCAGTTTTGCGGGCTTACGCTTTGGCCGGTGCGCCGACCGCGGTGGCTGCGGCCTCTTCGCCTGTGACCGTTGCGGCGCGCTGGATGCGCAGTTTGCCGGTTTCAAAAATCTTGGTCATGGCGGCGACTACGGCGGGATCAAACTTGGTGGCAGCGAGAGAATTAATGATTCGGATCACGTATTCGGGGTCCATGGCCGCCTGGTACGGGCGATTGGTGGTCATGGCATCGAACGTGTCCGCGACCATGATGATGCGCGGCATCAGCGGGATCTGGTCGCCTTTGAGCGCGTAAGGGTAGCCGCGGCCATCGAGCGACTCATGGTGCAACTCAATGCCGGGCAGCATGGCGCGCAGCATTTCTACCGGACGCAGGATCGCCGCGCCTTTGGTTGTGTGCGTCTTCATGACTTCGAATTCTTCCGGCGTAAGCGCGCCCGGTTTTTTCAGGATGCGGTCTTCAATACCAATCTTGCCTACGTCATGCAACTGGGCGGAGATGCGCAGGTTATCTATGTCCTCGCTCTTCAGGCCCATCTCCGTGGCGATCAGGACGGAGTAGCGGGTCACGCGGTCAGAATGGCCCTTGGTGTACGGGTCTTTTTCGTCAACCGCACCAGCCAGCATCTGGATCGAACTAAGAAAGAGCGAGCGGTTTTCTTCCGCGGCATTTTTCAGGTCGCTGACGAAGCGTTCCAGATCGTCCGTCATGCTGTTGAACGTCTGTGCCAATTCGCCGAATTCCGTGCGGCTGTTCAGACGCACGCGCTGGGTGAAATCACCGCCGGCAATCGAACGGCTGGATTGAGTCAGCACGTGCAACGGCGTGGTAAGGCGCCGCGCTGCCCAGATACTGATCAGAATACTGATGGCGATGGCAATCAGGGCATAGCGAACGGCGTCATGCTTGTTGTCGATGATCTCGATGTAGGCGATGTCCTGCGTCTTCTGCGCTACTACGGCCCAGCCCAGTCCCGGGACCGAACGGTACGTTCCCAGCATGGGGATTTTGGCTTTGCCTTCCAGCAGGAAATATTCCTTGGTCACCGACACTCGCGCGTTGGCGTTTTGTTCCACAAAGCTCTCTACCAACTCGTTGGACTTCATGTCCTGCCCGGTGGCGTATCGGGGATTTGGAGAAGCTACGATGCGGCCGGAATGGTCCACGACAAAAGTTTCAAGTTCCTGGTCCTGGTCCTTGGCTTCCTTGAGGGCTTGCACGATGTATTGCAGATCGATGATGAGTTCGAGCGAGCCGAGGTAGGCCTTTTTTTCGTTCAGTACAGGCATGCTCACAACCATGACCGTGCGCGTCTGCGGCCCTGATCCTATGGAGATGGGTTCGCCGTTGTATTCGCGGACATCGCGGGTGGCGGAAAGGCCGCGTTCCAGTTCTTTTTCCAGGAAGGCGTCCGGTTCGATCGTGCCAACGGAGAGGAACTGGTTCTCCGCGTTAATCAGGCGGGCGTAAGAAACAATAGAATCCGGGTCGCCAATGTAATTCTGCAGGAGCTTCCGGATCGCGTCCGACCTTACCCGTGGCCCGCTCAGATCATTTCCGCTGGTGACCAGAACGGAATAGGTAAGGTTCGTCAGATTGGAATTGATATCTTTGCTGCGCTGCGCCACCGACTGGGCCAGCGTGGTAGTGACGTTGTTCTGCTGTACCTTTTCGTTGCGCTCCAGAGTGTCCCGGTTCATCTGCAGGACCTTGGTCGCGTAGAAATAAAGCGGCACCACCCCCACGGCAATAAGCACGACGAGGACCAGGTACAGAATCGGAATCCGGGACGGAAGAGGCAGTTTCATACAGACAAACGCTCTTTGGATTGTATTCTGAAATCACTCCCAGGCTAAGTGAAAAAAAAGCCCTAAGTGACGGTTACGTAAGTATCGTCACGTTTGTCGATGACCGCAAACTGCATCGGTAGGCCCCATGCCCAGTTTTAGGAGGGCACTTCAGGAATCGCGCTTTGATCAGTTAGTTTTTCTAGTTTTTCGACAAGAAAGTCTTCTTCAAAGTTGAATGAGTCAAATGGTGCGGCCTAGGTGACGATGTTTCGTTCCTAGTCGCCAGCCGCTGCACTCGGAACCAGCTATAACCATTTCAGCTTGAGAGGTTTATCGCTAGAGTTGGAGACGTTCGGTAAGCATGGGATGTTAAACTTACTCATCCCCGCACCCGCAAACTGGAGATAGTTATGAGCATGATCCCGCGTTTATATTTCCTGATCGCCTTCCTGGTCCTCGCTGGCTGCCCGGCAATGATCTACGGTCAGTTGAGGTGCGAGGCGAAGAATGACGCTCAGGCAGCAACATCGCTTCGCAAGTCGGCTAACGCTGGCGATGCGCTGGCAATGACGAACATGGGTGAAATGTATCGATGTGGTCTAGGCGGCTTGACGAAGGATGATACGCAAGCGGCGGTGTGGTTTCGCAAAGGGGCCGAGGCGGGTAGTCCACGGGCCATGACTAGTCTGTCTTATATGTACGCCTCCGGGTTAGGTGGTTTGGCAAGGGACGAAGCGCTGGCAATGGTATGGGCTCGCAAGGCCGCCGAAGCTGGCGATGCACAAGGAATGACCAATCTGGCCAACCTATACCTCGCCGGTACGGGCGTTTTGGCGAAGGACGACGCTCAGGCCGTAGCCTGGTATCGCAAAGCTGCCGACGCCGGCAATGCGCAAGCAATGGGGAATTTGGCCTACATGTACCACTCCGGTCGAGGTGGTTTGGCGAAGGATGATGCTCAGGCGCTAGCCTGGTATCGCAAAGCCACGGACGCCGGCGATGGGCAATCCATGGCGAGTCTGGCCCACATGTACTCCTTGGGTCAAGGTGGTTTGCCGAAGGATGACGCGCAGGCCGCAGCCTGGTATCGCAAAGCCGCCGACGCCGGCAATCCGCGCGGCATGGCTGGCCTGGCCGCCATGTATAGCGCCGGTCAAGGTGGCTTGGTGAAAGATGACGCGCAAGCATTGGTGTTGTTTCGCAAGGCGGCCGACGCCGGCGATCGGGTGGCAATGGCGAATCTGGGCATCATGTACGAAAACGGTCAAGGTGGTTTGGCAAAAGATGACGCTCAGGCCGTGACATGGTATCGCAAAGCAGCCGAGGCGGGCGAAGCGCAGGCAATGATGAACCTGGGCAAGATGTACGGCTTCGGTCGAGGTGGTTTGGCGAAAGATGACGCTCGGGCCCTAGTCTGGTATCAGAAGGCTGCCGACGCTGGCAATCCGGAAGCAATGTTTTACACGGGCGCCATGCATCAATTTGGTCAAGGTGGCCTGGCGAAGGACGACGCTCAGGCCGTAGCCTGGTATCGCAAAGCCGCGGATGCTGGCGACGCGATAGCAATGAATAATCTGGCCGGCATGTACGAACACGGTCAAGGTGGCTTGGCGAAAGATGACGCTCAGGTCGTAGCCTTGTATCGCAAAGCAGCCGATGCTGGCCTAAGGGACGCAATGATGAATCTGGGCGTCATGTACGAACACGGTCGAAATGGCTTGGCTAAGGATGATGTTCAGGCTGGATTCTGGTATCGCAAGGCGGCCGACGCTGGCGATACGCACGCCATGATGAATCTGGCTCTCATGTATCAATCGGGTCGGGGTATCTTGGCGAAGGATGATGCTCAGGCGGTTGCCTGGTATCGCAAGGCGGTCGACGCCGGCGATGCGTATGCTCTGACGAATCTGGGTCTCATGTACGCCTCCGGTCGAGGTGGCTTACCAAAGGATGAAGCTCAGGCAGTGGTGCTGTTTCGCAAGGCGGCCGACGCCGGCGATGCGGTGGCCATGACGAACCTGGGTTACATGTATCTTATAGGTTTAGGCGGCTTGACGAAGGATCAGGCTCAGGCCTTGATATGGTTTCGCAAGGCAGCTGAGCTGGGCGACGAAAGAGCCAAGCATGCACTCAGGCAATTAGGGCGCTGAGGTCCTGTGAGAAGCTGCGACTTGTCCCACCAGACTCAGAGAGCTGTGCGGCGCAGGAACTGCTACTCTAAAACCTGTCTTCCACCCTGCCCGGGCGGGTCATCAGTTCGCGGATGGCATCGTGGGGAGACTTACCGTCATTCAGGATGGCGTTGATCTTTTCCGTGATGGGCATCTCCACGCCGTACTTCCTGGCCAGCCCGATGGCAGCATTGGTGGTCAGCACTCCTTCGGCCACCATGCCGTGCATGCCGGCGATGATCTGCTGGAGTTGCTGTCCTTCTCCCAGGGCCGTGCCAACGCTGCGATTGCGGGACAGACCTCCGGTGCAGGTAAGCACCAGGTCGCCTATTCCGGCCAGGCCAAACATGGTTTGCGGTTTGGCGCCGCAAGCCGCGGCCAGCCGCGTGATCTCCGCCAGGCCGCGTGTGATCAGCGCCGCCACGGAATTGTGTCCCAGACCCAGGCCGCTGACAACGCCGGCCGCGATGGCGATCACGTTCTTAAGCGCACCGCCAAGCTCCACGCCGACCAGATCATCATTCATGTAGACGCGGAAGCTGGGATCGCTGAATTCTTTTTGCACACGAGTGGCCAGCGAAGCATCTTTGGACGCCACCGTGACTGCCGTCGGACTGCCTTGCGCCACTTCTTTGGCAAATGACGGCCCGCTGATCGCGCCGATTTTGGGAGCGAACCCGCACAGCCGGCCAACGATCTCATCGATGACCTCCGTCATGCGCAGCAGCGTGTCATTCTCTATGCCCTTGGTGGCGCTCACAAAGAACATATGCGGCAGCAACCATTGCGCCATGTGCTCAAAAGTCCGCCGGCAGTGGTTGGAGGGCATGACGCTGACAACGATCTCGGCCCCAGCCAGCGCTTCACGCAGATCATTCGTCGCGCTGATCGACGAAGGTAAAAGGCAATCCGGGAGGAACACGCTGTTGGTACGCGAACGGGCGATGCTTTCACACACTTCTTTTTCAAAGGCCCAGAGACGCACCTGATGATCGCCCCGGCGTCCGGCCACAATGGCCAGGGCCGTGCCCCATGCACCTGCGCCGATGACGGCGATCCGGCTCAAGCTTGCTTCTCCTCGGCGGCTTTCCCGCTGCCAAAGCGGTTTTCATTTCCCGCCAGCAAACGCCGTATGTTTTCACGATGTTTGATGATCACAATCAACGAAACCATGGACGCGAGGACCAGCGATATCCAGTCCGTGGGCTGGAGAAAATATGCGGCGATGGGGAATGAGATGGCTCCCAGGATCGAACCCAGAGAAACATAGCGCGTGACGACAACGACCAGAATAAAAATCGCCAGAGCGACGAGGATTGCTATGGGAAACAGGACCATGAATACGCCCAGCGCAGTGGCCACTCCTTTGCCGCCTTTGAAACGCAGCCAGACCGGAAAGACGTGACCTAGGACAGCAGCCAGCGCCGCCGTGGCCATCAGTGGCAACGGCGAGGGGCGGCCACTGCCGTGAAAGCCCTGGCTGGGCGCCAAAAGAAGAGCAAAGGCTACCGCGCACGAACCCTTCAGCGCGTCGAGCACCAGGGTAGCGATGCCCAGACCTTTCGCGCCAGAACGGGCCACGTTGGTGGCGCCGATGTTGCCGCTGCCGGAAAGCCGCACGTCCTCACCGCGAAAAACCTTGACCAGCAGATAGCCAAAAGGGATCGAGCCAAGCAAATAGCCGACGACAGCGACGATAATGTAAAGAATTAGCATGCGTTCAATTTCGAAACGCTCACTACCTTCCGCGCTTCGGCCTTATTTGATCCTCCTATTACCTTGTCATCCTGAGCGAGCACGAGCGACGCGGGAGTGAGGGCGAGTCGAAGGATCTCGACCATGTTTCCTCTACCATGCCGTGTCAGGGAGTTCTCTCGATCTTGCTTCGTGAGAACGCCTTGAATCTGCATTTATGCCGCAAGCACTCACGGGATCCTTCGACTCCGCGCCAGTCAGCATCGTCACGGAAAAGGACTCGTGGCGCTTCGCTCAGGATGACAAGTCCTCCCAATATTTGTCTTTCAAGGACCCCTTCTTGGCCTGACATCTCTCTCCGTCGTTTTTACTCAGGACAGCTCGAATCTATAGCAGCCCGAACCGTTCCAGCTTTGTATAACGTGATCCACCACGCTGCGGTTCACTCTGGTACAGCCAGAACTCTTGCGCAGTCATTGTACCGAACTGCGGCGGCTTCTCCGGGTCGAGAAGCGGCAGGAGTTGCTTCAGCGATCCGGAAGAGCCCGCGCGGGCGAGCGTAAGATGCGGGCGATAGGCTTTGTCTTCGCGCGGCGGGCCCAGCTTGCCCAGCGTTGCATCCACGGTTGTAGCCAGTTGGAGCAGAGACTGTCCACCCTGGACGCCAATCCAGAAAACGCGCGGCGACTTTGGATTGGGGAAGAAGCCCACATCCTGGAAGCTGACTTCAAAGGGCGCGGTTTTCACTGTGAAGAGGGTGGTGGTCATTTCCCGTACACGCGCGTCACTTACTTCGCCGACAAATTTCAGGGTTACATGCAAACCCTCCGGCCGGGCCCAGCGGGCTTCGGGCGCCAGAGAGCGTGCGCGTTCCAGGTACTCCATCATGCGCGCGCGTATTTCTTCGGGGATATCGAGTGCGATGAAGATGCGCATGTCACATCAGCTTGCGCCGGACCATGTCCAGTGCCATCTGCGTGGCCCAGTGGCGTATGCGGTCACGATCGCCGGGGAATTTGCGTTCCATGACTTCAGTATGTTGTTCGTCCGCCAGCGCGGCAAAGACCAGACCTACAGGCTTTTCTTCCGTGCCTCCTCCGGGTCCGGCCACGCCGGTGATGCCAACGCCCAGAGTAGCGTGGCAGCGTTTGCGAATGCCCTCTGCCAGCGCGGCTGCAACCTGACTGCTTACAGCTCCGTGTTCGGCAATCATCAGCGGCGGCACGTCAGCCAGCGACGTTTTCAGAGAATTGTCATATACCACGGCGCCGCCCAGGAAGTAGCGCGAGCTGCCGGGGACAGAAGTGATCCTCTCCGCCAGCATGCCGCCGGTACAGGATTCAGCTACGGCCAGCGTGGCTTCACGCATGCCCAGAAAATAGCCAACGATCTGTTCCAGGCTCTCTCCCTGGGTGGAGAAGATTGCATCTTCGAACTCGTCTTCCAGCGCGGAGGCAAGAGAGTCCACTCTCTTTTGCGCCTCTTCCAGCGATTCCGCTAGGGCGCGCAGGTGGAGCTGGACTTCACCGGGCGATCCCGCCAGGATCGTGGTCTCAACGCCGGCGTGTTTGGTGTAAATGGCTGCTGCGCGCTTGTCCGCCATAGACTCGCCGATCATGGCGATCTTCAGCTCGCGCACCGCGATGTGCTGTGGGGGAGCGATTTTCCGCAGCCGTTCCATGCATTGCTGTTCAAACATGGCTATAAGCTCGTGCGGCGGGCCGGGCAGCAGAATGATGACTTTCCTGACGCCCGCATCTTCCACCAGCAGGAACTGTCCGGGCGCGCTGCCTCGTTTGTTGTCGAGTATCTCTGCGCCGGGAATGACGTCTCCCTGCTGGACATTATTTTCTGACATGGTCCACCCCCGCGCGGCAAAGCGGGCGCGCAGATCTTCTACGATCCTGGCGTCGCGCTGCAGGGTGCGGCCCAGAGTTTCGGCCACGCATTCACGGGTGAGGTCGTCTTCGGTGGGTCCCAGACCTCCCATAAAAATGATCACATCAGCGCGCGCGAGCGCTGTGCGGGCCACGCTGACCAGGTCGGAGCGGCGGTCGCCCACAATGGTCTTGAAACTCACTTCGATTCCCAGATGGTTGAGTTTGCCGGTGAGGAAAAGTGAGTTGGTGTCCTGGCGGTAGGGAGTCAGCAACTCCGAGCCAATCGCGATGATCTCAGCGTTCACTTCAGCAGTCTAAATGAGAGAAAGCCCCGGAATACCCCATGTGAGATGGAAAATCGAAGCTTTGGTTGCGAGCACCGCGCCTCCGGTCCGGGTGAAAGCCAGTCCTACAAGGTCCTGTCCGGCAACTACCAGAGAGGCCTGCCGGTCGCGAGTGATCCTGACTATGCCGCGCTTGCCCGCCAGCGAGGCAGCGACATAGAGATTACCCTGAGCGTCAAAGGCCATGCCCTGGGGGCGTCCCAGGCCGCGATAAAAGACAGTCACGGTCCCATGCGGGTCAACGCTGTAGACGGCGTCAAAGCTGGAGGTTGTTGGACCGGAAACGTACAGCGTATGGTCAGGGGCAAAGGCAAGGTGATAGGCGGCAACACTGGGCTCAAGCGTGGCAAAGACAAGAATCTGCCGGCTGGAATCGACACGCCAGATGGTGCCACTGCGGTCGCCGACATAAAGGTTCTTTTCGCGATCAAAGGCGATACCGGTGGCAATCCCCAGGCCCTCGGCGTAAGTGCTCAAGGTCCCGTTGGGTGCAACGCGGTAGACGGTGCCGTCATAGCGGGACGAGACATATAAGTAGCCGTCCGGATCAAAGGCCATGCCGGTAGCATTCATCAAATCGGACAGGAACGGCTTAACGTTGTAATTCGTATCGATCTTAAAGATGGCAACCGGCACCTTTTGCCCTCGGCTTCCGGAATATGTGGCATAGATGTTGCCATCGTGGTCGACCGCGGGATTGGCCACCGGGTTCAGGCTTTCCGCGATAGGCTGTGCGATCTTCAGCTCCCGCCCGTTGCTCGTATGACCGTTGCTCTTGATCACAACCTGGCCGGAGTCCGCTCCATAGGGCACGCGCGCGATCACAAAGCTTTCCGAGCTTACGACAATGGAACCGTGCACGCCGCTGAAGCTTACTTCCGGGCGGGTGAGTTGAGGCGGTTTCAGCGCCCGACCGACAATCCTGACTTCACCGCCAGGCAAGGATGCCGGTGGCTCGATGGCGTCAATATGAGGGTTGCCATCAACGTTCTTCCTACCCAGCAAGCTTTCGGTGATGCCCATGGAGTTCCCGCAAATCACCGCGCAATAAAGTGCCGCCAGATCTGTAGCAGGACCAGCGCGTAAAGTCCCGCTCCCACGTCGTCCATCATAATCCCGGTCCCTTCCGGCAGGCTTTCCAGCCGGCGCAGAGGATACGGCTTCACGATGTCGAAGCTACGAAAGAGTATAAAACTCGCCAGAAGGTATTTCCAACTCAACGGAACACCGATCAGCGCGATCATCTGCCCGGCCACTTCATCGATTACGACAAACCCCGGGTCTTTGCGTCCGCTCTCACGCGCCACCACAGTCGAAGGCGAAATGCCGATGATGGTAATCGCCAGTGAAACCAGCACTGCCGCTGGAACCAGCCAGCCGGGTTGAAGCAGATGGCCGGCAGCCCACCAGAGCGCCACCGTCACGGCGGAAGCCCAGGTGCCCGGTCCCGGAGGCAAGAAGCCGACTCCAAAAAAAGTTGCGATAAGCCACGAGAGCCGGGAACGCGGAGCGGCGATTGGTGCGGCAGACGGCATTCGGTTCAGGATACGTTATGGAACGTAACGTGTCATTCTGGAACAGCGTTGTTTTATTAATCTGCGGGTATCAGGCACGACTTGAGATCACATGTAGACTCCGGTCCCGCTTTGCGGACTGGGTTCGGATCGCCTTACTGTTTGTGCGAAGAGGAATCGCCGTCGTCCTGCGACTGCTCGTTCGCCAGGCTCTCCAGCATTTCCGGGTCGTTAATTTTGCTGGAGATCACATAACCACCGCTGGCCCATTTGCCCAGGTCGATTACACGGCAGCGGTCGCTGCAAAAAGGGAAGTTCTCAGTGTCCCGCATCACCAGCACGTGGCAGGTGGGGCAGCGGAGAGCGCGTAATTTCTTTTTCCTGGCCATCCTCAAAAAATCAAACGATACGCGCGATCAGATCATAATCATGCGCTTCTGTGATTTCACAGCGGTAAAATTCGCCGGCGACGGGCTCTGCAATGTCGCCAAAATCGCTGATGAATAATTTGCCGTCAATTTCCGGGGCGTGCATTTCGGTGCGGCCTTCCCAGAGCAGCTCGGTTTCTTCCGAAGGGCCGAGCGCCAGGACGTCAAACTGCCGCCCTACAAGTTTGCGTTTGTGCTTCTTGCTGATCCGCCGCTGGATCTGCATCAGCTTTTTGCGGCGGGCCTCGATTTCTCTTCTGGGTACTTTGTTTTCCAGGTGGTACGCCGCCGAGCCATCTTCGTCGGAATAAGTGAAGACGCCGAGCCAGTCAAACTGTGCGGCCTGGACAAAGTCGCACAACTCGGCAAAATCTTTTTCTGTCTCTCCCGGGAAGCCGACGATGAACGATGTACGCAGCGTCAGGCGGGGAATGGTCCGGCGCATTTTCTCGATCGATTTCAAAAAGATCTCCGCGCCGGCGCCGCGCTTCATGCGCTTGAGCACCGAGGCCGAGGCGTGCTGCAACGGAACATCGATGTAAGAACAGATCTTTTCGTTCGCCGCGATCGTCTCCAGCAGACGGCCCGTGATCTTATTGGGGTAGGCATAGAGAAAACGCACCCAGCGAAGGTCATTAATCCGGGCCAGGCGCTCCAGCAGCAACGCCAGACCGTCTTTCAGGCCCAGGTCTTCGCCATAGCAAGTGGTGTCCTGGCCGATCAAGGTGACTTCACGCACGCCGTTCGCCGCCAGTCGCTCCGCTTCCGCAATCACCGATTCAAAATGCCGCGAACGGAACTTGCCGCGAAGCTGCGGAATGATGCAGAAGCCGCAAGGATGGTCGCAGCCTTCGGCAATCTTGATGTATGCCGACGCCCTGGGCGTAGCCAGCACGCGTGGCGTATTTTCGTCGTAGAGATAGTTAGGCAGGTCAGCGATGGCGCCGTCCCATTCCTGGCGGGAAAAACGTCCAGAGGCTTCGCGGGCCGCGCCTTCGGGTCGCGAACTCATGCCTGACTTCAACGACTGGCCGGCGCTCGGGGACGCCGAGTTCAGAATCACGAAAGGCGAACTGTCCTCCGCGGGTGCGGTCCCGGTGTTGATTCCCGCGGCGGCAAGAATGTGCTCCAGCTCTCCAGTGCCTACGACCGCGTCGACTTCAGGAATGTTCTTCTGGATCTCATTGCGGTAGCGTTCTACCAGGCATCCGGCGACGATCAGTTTTTGCGCCCTGCCGGTGACCTTGTGCTGCGCCATTTCCAGAATGGTGTTGACCGATTCCTGCTTGGCCGAATCGATGAACGAGCATGTGTTCACTACGATGACGTCGGCTTCGTCGGCCCTGGCGGTGATCTGTGCGCCGCCGCTTTGGAGCAGGCCCATCATGACTTCACTGTCGACCAGGTTTTTGGGACAGCCCAGGCTGACAAATCCCACCTTAAGACGGGCAGGCGTTCCAGCCGCCCGTGACGGGGCAACGGGCGCGGATTCTTCCTGTGGAAGCGCGAATGTGGGGTTCTCAACGGGCATGCAGTCTCTTCATTGTAGCATCCAAAATGCAGCGTTTTTGCGGGTCTGGTGTGCGGATCAGCAAGGCGAGTACAATCCTGCTACTCCAAGTAGGGCCAGTCCCATGCGCGCAGGTATGAGAACGAAGGTTGGGGCGCGTATGAATGAAGGGCAAATCTAAAATTTAAGGACAGACAATGAGAACACTATTCTGCAAGATGGCGCTTCTGGCCACAGTCATGCTTCTGGTGGTTACGTCTGGGCTAGCAAAAGACAAGGCGCCTAAATCCAAAGTTGTGAACGTGCAAGATGGACAAGGCAAGAGTCTTGGAACGGCCACGCTTTCCCCGGCCACCAACGGCCTGAAGATCGCGCTGAATTTGCATGACCTTCCGGTGGGCGACCACGGCATACACATTCATCAGACGGCGAAGTGCGAAGGGGACTTTAAGTCAGCAGGCGGACACTTTAATCCGGATACGAAGCACCACGGATTGCAAAACCCTGAAGGCCCGCATGCCGGCGATATTCCAAACTTCATCGCTGACGCGAAAGGCAAAGCCAAAACTACCGTGATTGCGGCGGGCGTGACGCTGGGGGACGATCCCCACTCCGTCTTTACCGGCGGCGGGACAGCCCTGGTGATTCATGCCAAAGCCGACGATGGGAAGACCGATCCCTCGGGCAACTCAGGCGACAGGATTGCCTGCGGCGTGATTACGAAATAATTGCCTGAATAGCGAATCGGGATGCCTGGATTGAAAACAGGCATCCCGATTTTTCTCCACCAACATATGCTGGCACAGGAATGTCCGGCACGCTGTCTCGCGGCGGGGTCTGCCGGGGGAGAGATGATTTCACCGGCTCAGCTTTAGAGCCAGGAGGTCCGAAATCTCTTGTTGCAGCTGCGTGTTTGGCGCTTAGAATAAGAACCGAATGGACCCAGCGGTCAGCCAATACGTGGTCGGGCGGATGTGTCTCCTCTCCGCGCTCCCCGAGGCAAACGGTTGCTATAGAGGCTGAACTCGGATTCCAAAACCTGCTTGTTCCGCTTCGGCTATACTCAATTCCGTGCAGCGACGGAGCTTTCTTCAGGGTCTTCTCACAACAACCGCGGCGCTGACAACCTCAGGGTTAGTCCAGCCTTCCAGCAGGTCTTATGCGTCAGCGTCTTCACGACCGCAGCTTGCACTGACCATGGATGACCCCAAACTTGACCTGGGTGTGCGGATGGCCTGGCCGGAAGCCAACCGGCGGTTGCTGGAAGCGCTGGACAAGCGAAAACTTAATGCAGCGCTGTTTGTTTGTGGAATGCGCGTCGACAAACCGGAAGGAACTAAGCTTCTGGGCGAATGGGACAGCGCTGGGCAGCTTCTCTGCAGTCACTCCTACTCGCACAAGATGTATATGCAGCAGACAAGCTACGACGACTTTGCGGCGGACGTTCTGCGAAATGAAGCGATCATCAAGCCGTATCGCAACGTTACCCGGCTCTTTCGTTATCCATTTCTGAAAGAAGGAGACACTGCCGAGAAGCGCGATAGGTTCCGCGCGTTGCTCCAGGAACATGGTTACCGTGTTGGCCACGTTACCATCGATGCATCGGACTGGTACGTGGACCAGCGCATGCGTGAGCGGCAGCAAAAAGAGCCTAAGGCCGACCCCATCCCGTATCGCGACTATCTCATCAGCCATCTCCTTGATCGCGCGCAGTTCTATCGCCAGCTCACGCTCGATGTGCTTGGTCACGAAGTCCGCCATACCCTGCTTGTCCATTACAACGTGTTGAACGCGCTGTTTTTTCCTGACATACTGGCGGCCTTTGAGAAAGCAGGGTGGCAGTGGGTCGATGCTGGGCATGCTTTTCAGGACCCTGTGTTCGCGCGAGAGCCCAAGACCCTTCCCGCAGGCGAGAGCCTGATTTGGGCGCTGGCTGCCGAGACCGGCAAATTCAAAGACCGGCTACGCTGGCCCGGTGAAGACGATGTTTACGAAAAGCCAAAGATGGATGCGCTGGGACTTTAGTGCAGTTGTGTAGCTTTTTTACTTGTGCCCAGCAAGCTCCTGGTAGAGTTCAGGCAGCCGTTGCGCGTCTTCCACGGATTCGGCGAAGCGGGCCCGTTCATAATGCGCCGTGAAGGTCTCAACTTCCATTCGCATCCGCGGATCGGGAATGGAAGAGGTAAACTCCGCCGGAGTCTGTGCCGGCTCTTTGCGGACACCGCGTCGCGCCAGGATCTTCAACATACGCAGGTACCAGAAGCTGGCTGTGGTGCCGGGAGCGAGTTTCGGGTTTCTCGACACTCTTTTCCGTCGCACAGACCGCCCGGCCTTGACTGCGAGCGGCACCGCCAGAAGCAGAAATAGCACGACGCAACAAACCACCATGTCCGTGGGCGACAAGCGCTCTAACTGACGCTGACCGCCATCGATGCGCGCGACGATCTCCCGGTAGCGCTGCCACAGCCAGAGGCGGAAACTGGACTGCGCATTGCCGGTCCTGGTGCTTAGCTCGGCGCTAAGGCGCATCTGGTGGCTGAAGTCATAGTTGATGACCCATTCCCGCCACATTTCGCGCATGGCATCAAGATACAAGGCCATACGTGACAGGCGGCCGGCTTCGCCCGTCGCCGGTCCTGCCGGTGTAGGATCAAACGTGGCCCAGCCGTATTCCGGGAAATATGCTTCCACCCAGGAATGGGCGTCCTTCTCCCGCACAATGTAGTTGCCGGTAAGGTCGTTGTACTCGCCGCCGCGGAACCCGTTGACCACACGCGCGGGAATTCCCAGCGTCCGCAGCATGATGGCCATGGACGAAGCAAAATATTCGCAATGTCCCCTTTTTCGCTCGAAGAGAAAGTAAGACAGAGGATCAGGCTCCGCAAGGCCGGGCAGTTGCAGCGTATAGCTGAAATTTGTCTGCAGGTACCGCTCAATCGCTTTAGCGCGAGCGTAATTGGAGCCAGAGGAAGCAGTGATGCGCCGGGCCAGTTCTGGAATACGGGAATCAAGCCGGGGCAATTGCAGGTAGAGCAGGGAGACGCGTTCCGGGTAGCTGCGCGAATTTGAATCGCGCACAACGGGCTCAGGATCGCGGGTGTCAGCGTCCGCGGAGTATACGCCGATGGCCTGCGGATTTTCCGATTCTCCCGCAGCAGGATGAGAATTAAACACCGATCCATCCGGATTGATTTCAATCACGCGATAGTCGCCGTTGATCTTCATCGGGACGGGAGCAAGGAAAAATACATCCACGCCCACCGGCTCCATCACCACGCGATACGACAAACTCGGTAAGCGCGGCGGAGGCGACACACCGGAGTAAAGAGAAGAATTCGCGAGTTGGGTCAGGTCCAGCGGCGCATTATTCAAGCCACGGTAATTGGGCGGGTCCGGATTGTTCCACCAGCGACGGCCGTCGAAGTTGGCCAATGCGATGCCGCGCCACTTTGCGTCTTGCGGCAGCTTGCCGTACTGAATCTGCACATGCATGACCACGGCGCTGGATTGCTGAATCTGCCCTATGCCGCCCAGCCGGACGTCCTGGCTGAACCCGCTGGTGATCGCGCCCTGTATGCCGAAATTGCGCAGATATCCCGCGGAACTCATGCGCGGCAGAATGAAAAAAATGAGCGCCGCGCCGGCCAGCGTCATGACTCCCAGAATCACGGACATGCCAGCCAGGGAGCCGTGGAATTTTACGTCGTGCTGCGGAGGTATGCCCGCGGCCAGGGAATCGCGTTCTGAGCGGCGCATCTCCATGCTGATGAATGTAGCAATGGCCACCAGGATGAAAAGGGAAAAAGCGAGCAGGAACAACGTGTCCACGGTGAGGACGGCGGCTGCCAGCACCATCAGAAACGCAAGCACGGCCAGATAGACCAGGTCACGTTCACGATGCACGGAAAAGATTTTGATCACCAGACTGAACAGGACCATGTGGACTGTGGCGTCCATGAAACTCTGGGAAAAATAAAAATAGTCGGCCGCATAAAAAGCGAAGTACAGGATGGTAAGAAAGCTGGTCCAGCGTTCTGAAATAACAAAGGACTTCCGCATCAGGAGCAAATAGCCGCGCAGCAAGAGCGCCGGGATGACCAGCGCCAGCGAAGGCAGGTCCAGTTTATTTGTGCCCATCAGCGCGGTAAATCCCACCACCAGAAGTACGTAAAGCGACCACTGAAAAAACCGCTCTGCGCTGCCGGCGACAGGCTTCAGGACCGTGGTAGTGATTGCGCGCGTAGACACTCAGGTATTTTCCTCGAATTTGCTCTGGGAAGAAAGCCGAATCCGGGCGCACGTGACCGAACGTAACACTGAACGCAACCCGGATAGATGAAAGATGTTAGAATTGTTTGCGCCGGGTCCCGCGCGACGCAATCCCGCCAATCCCGCCAGGTCCGGAAGGAAGCAACGGTAACGGGCTAGTGCGTGTGCAGCGGGTTCCCCGGTGCTGTCTTCATTTTCTGTCGCTGCGCTCCAAACCGCTTTGTGCGTTTTGGATTCTGCTGTGAGCGTTCCGCCCTGTTGCAGCGGGCGTGGCGCGCAAGTCGGCCTCGCCCTGAAGCTTTCATTTTCTGTCGCTGCGCTCCAAACCGCTTTGTGCGTTTTGGATTCTGCTGTGAGCGTTCCGCCCTGCTACAGCGGGCGTGGCGCGCGAGGCGGCCTCGCCCTGAAACTTCATTTTCTGTCGCTGCGCTCCAAACCGCTTCAGCGTTTTGGATTCTGCTGTGAGCGTTCCGCCCTGTTGCAGCGGGCGTGGCGCGCAAGTCGGCCTCGCCCTGACGCTTTCATTTTCTGTCGCTACGCTCCAACCCGCTTCGATATTTTGGTTCTGCTGTGAGCGTTCCGCCCTGCTGCAGCGGGCGTGGCGCGCGAGTCGGCCTCGCCCTGAAGCTTCATCTCCCAATCGGCGTACATCCGCGTGAATCAGCGGTAACTCTGTTGATCTCCTGTGCCGCTCTGGGGGTTTGGGTTCACTTTTGCTAGTACAATGATTGGTTTACTTAATATCGAATCTGGAGAACACTCTTTTGGCCAATCCTCTGCGGGCGAAAATTTCCGCCCTGGGAACGTTTACTCCACCGCGCTTGTTGACGAATGCCGACCTGGAAAAAATGGTCGAAACTTCAAATGATTGGATCATGGACCGCACCGGCATCAGGGAACGGCACATTGTGGGCGAAGGTGTCGCTACATCGCATCTGGCGGTAGAGGCCGCGAAAAAGGCGCTGGTGGAACGCGGCGTTGCCGGTGCTGACATCGAAGCCATATTTCTGGCCACGGTTACTCCGGACATGATGTTTCCCTCCACTGCCTGTCTGGTGCAGGACCGCATCGGCGCCAAAGGAGCGTGGGGATTCGACATTTCCGCAGCCTGTTCCGGCTTTGTGTACGCGCTCCAGACCGGGATCAAGTTTGTGGAGTCAGGCGCGCATAAAAAAGTGCTGGTGGTCGGCGCCGACGTTATGTCGTCCATCATCGACTACACCGACCGCGCTACGTGCGTGATCTTTGGCGATGGGGCCGGAGCGGTGGTGATTGAACCTGCAACGGACAACAATTATTGCATCGACTTTCTGCATGAAATCGACGGTTCCGGCGGTTGCGCGCTGAATATGCCGGCGGGCGGCAGCCTGCATCCCTCCAGCCATGAGACCGTGGACAAGAAGATGCATTATGTCCATCAGGACGGCCAGGCTGTCTTCAAGTACGCGGTACGCAAGATGGCAGAAATTGCGGAAAGGATACTGGAACGCAATGGTTTCAAAGGCGCGGACCTGGATCTGTTTGTTCCGCACCAAGCCAACCGGCGCATCATCACGTCCACGGCGCAGCGGCTTGGCCTGAAGGAAGACCGCGTGGTCATCAACATTGATGAATACGGAAACACTACGGCAGCTACGATCCCGCTGGCGCTGGAGTCCGCGCGTAAACAAGGCCGGCTGAAGAAAGGCGACCTGATTCTGATTGCCTCTGTCGGCGCAGGGTTCACCACGGGAGCGACGTTGTTGCGGTGGGCATGCTGAAGAGCAGCAAATAGCACTTAGCAACTAGCCCAAGGAATTAAGACGAATATTGACTATGCTGCGCGACAGGCACGATTAGAGCGAAGAGCAAAGTGAGGCCTTTGGCTAATTGCTAATTGCTTCTTCTCACTTCTTCCCTTTGATCTCCTCCCGATGCTTCGCCGCTTCCCTGGGATACTGCGGCTCGGTCATGGTCGTTGGATCAAGGATTTCGTTAATCTCCTTTTCGCTCAGCAACTTCTTCTCCCGCGCAATGTCGATGATCGACCGTCCGGTCGCAACCGATTCTTTGGCAATCTCCGCTGCTTTGGCATAGCCGATGTACGGGTTCAGCGCGGTGGCCAGTGAGACTGTGCTCTGGGCGTAGAAGTTGCAGCGCTTTTCATTGGCCGTGATTCCAGCCACGCACTTCCTGGTGAAGACGTTCAGCATGTTGGTAAGAATCGTGACGGACTGAAGCACACTGTAAGCCATGGTGGGCATCATCACATTGAGTTCAAGCTGTCCGGCCTGCACTGCCAGTGCAACCGCCGTGTCATTGCCGACCACCTGGAATGAAACCATGGCGGCAAGCTCCGGCATTACCGGGTTGATCTTGCCGGGCATGATCGAGGAGCCGGGTTGCAGCGCGGGCAGATTAATTTCTCCAAACCCCGTGTTTGGTCCGGAAGAGAGCAGGCGCAGGTCATTGGAGATGCGGATGATCTCCAGCGCGAGGTTACGCAGCGACGCCGAGACTTCCGCCATGCAGGCATTCGACTGCATGGCCCAGCGCATGTCGGCGGCGGGAACAAGCTTTTGCCCGGAAATTCTGGCCAGGTTGGCTACGGCTTTCTGGCGATAATCGGGATGCGTGTTGATGCCGGTGCCGACGGCGGAGCCACCCAGTCCCAGCTCGCGCAGGGAATCGGCGGCATGACGAATGCTGACGATGGCCTTGCGTATGGCCACGCCGTACGCGGCAAATTCCTGGCCCAGGCGCATGGGGACCGCGTCCTGCATGTGCGTCCGGCCTGACTTCATGATGCCGTGGAACTCTTTGCCCTTGGCTTCAAACGCGGCGGCAAGCGCGTCAAGCACCGGATAAAGTCTTTCCAGTTCCAGCAAGGTAGCCAGCCGCATGCCGGTGGGGACGACATCATTGGTGGACTGTCCGTAGTTTACGTGGTCATTGGGATGGACGATGCTGTAGTCGCCCAGTTTGCCGCGGCGGAGGCGGACCGCGCGGTTGGCGATCACCTCATTCGTATTCATGTGGAAGCTCACGCCCGCGCCCGCCTGAAACACGTCAACCACGAACTGCTGGTCCCATTGGCCGGCGATCACTTCTTTTGCCGCTTTAATGATGGCCTTGGCGCGCGGCTCGTCCACCAGGCCCAGAGTCTTGTTAGCTTCGGCCGCCGCCTGTTTCACCATGCCCATGGCCCGGATCAACGTGGGATGAGCGCGCATCCCGGAGATGGGGTAGTTCTCTAGTGCGCGCGCGGTCTGTATGCCGTAATAAACGTCAGCGGGAATTTTCTTGGTGCCGATGGAGTCTTTTTCCGTACGCAGTTTCAGAGCTTTGGCCATGTTGTTCCCCTTATTCGTGATGCTTCTTTTTGGATGGCGCTATAGTCGCCACAAGCCGGTGGAAGCAAACCCAAAATTATATCGTGCTGGAGGGCGTTGGTCCGCGAACATCCGCGCAAATCCGCGGTAGGGCCTTGTTTTCCAGCACGCACAATGGCGTTACGGTTTCTTTCCGTCGGGCGGCCCTTGCAGTTTCAAGTCCGCCACCAGAGTACGCACTTTGCGCATGAACTCCGCTCCGGGGTCGGGCTTGGTGTTGCGGTATTTGGGATCAAGCTCCAGAAAGTATGGATGCCCTTCCATCCGCCGGTATTCCTGATGGCCGATCAGATGGGTGATGGGATATTTCCTGGCCAGGTAGCGGACCAGCGCGGCGTCGGCTTTGGCTTGTGCGTCGGTGAGGGGAAATTTTTCTCCGTCACCCACGTTCTCTACTCCAATAGCGACATGGTTCAGTCCGATGCAGTGCCGAGCCATCCAGTTCTCCGGCATCAGACGATAAACTGTGCCATCGCGGTCTACCAGAAATTGTGCGGAGACGTTGACCTCACCGGCGGCGGCAAGCTGTTCGCGGGCATCTTCTGCGTGCGACCGGTTAAAGTAGTTCCAGGTGGACAGGAAAGAAGGAATGCCGGTCCAGTGGAGAATGATCATCTTTGGCTGGATGATCACATCGGCGGCCTTGGGGTCTTGATGCAGCCGGCGATAGGCGATGGTAAGTTGGATGCGTTCCTGGTCAAAATTGATGGGTTTGTCTTTTATACGAAGATCATCCATACGAGAATCGTCTGGCATACGAATACCGCCTGGCAGTTCGGTGTCTGCCGCGACTGTAGACGCACGCGGTGCGGTCTGCTGGGCACGTGCAGTAGGCATGCTGATTGCCGTGTTGATGGTAATCGCAGCGATAGCCAGCGCAACCGTGGCCAGCGGTTTCCAGGAGAAATCCGCAGAGCTCTGGCTGGGAGGCGACGTAAACCTTGGCGATGGCGGACGTGAGCAGTTGCAAGGCATTTCTGGCATAGTGCAGGGCGCAGCCGGGATTGTCAATCTGGAAGGGGCGGTGGCGCAGCGTTCGCAGTTAGTAGCGCCGAAGCTGCGTTTGTGGAACGCGCCCAAGGCGCTGGACGAGCTGCTGGCTTTGCATGTGCGAGTGGCGGGAATCGCCAACAATCATTCGGGTGATGCTGGAAAGAACGGGCAGCGGAAAAGCGCGGAACGGCTCAAGCAGCAAGGCATTCTCCCGGCAGGCGGTCCTGCGGGAGCAGCGCTGCTTCACTTGAACGGTCTTGTGATCGCAGTGACAGCGCATGATCTGACCCACGGAGTTCCGCCGCGACTCGCGGACGACCTGACCGCAGCCCGTCGACAGGGAGACATCCTGATCGTAACCTTCCATGTCCCCGGGCCAGCGTCTTATCTGCCGCGTCCGGAATTGCGCCGCGCGGTGGAGATTGCCTACAAAGCTGGCGCGAGCGTGATTGCCGCCCATGGGACGCACGCTCTTGGACCGGTAGAACGCCGCGAACGTGCCGTGATCGCCTGGGGACTTGGGAACCTGGCGTTTGCCTGCGATTGCACCCAGGAGAAAGACGCGATCATCCTGCGCGTGCGTGTTGTACCGGGTGGAGCAATCAAAGCCGACGTAATTCCCATTCAGGCGGGACTCAACCACGGCCCGGCGCTGCCCGCCAGAGATGCGAAAGGCATCTTTGACCTTCTGGAAGCTATTGGTAGCGGCAAATTGCAGCGACAAGGAAGTCTTGCTTCGTTCTAACGGCCTTAAATCTTGCGCCCGGACCGGGCGCGCAGCCAGCTATCAGCTCTGGGAAAACCAGCCATCTTCTTTTTTGTTTTCCCAATCGGTGAGCGGCCCGCCGAGTTGGCCTTCCAGGCTGCGGATCACATTGATATTGCGCTTGTCCAGATCGGTCAGACGCGCGTCTGTGTAGTCAGAATCCGCCTTGTACCAGTCGACGGCCTGAAAGTATTCCTTCAGCAGGTCAGACCTGAAAGGCCGCCCGCGTCGCGCGTAAATCAAGTTGCGCAGGAGCCGCAGGTCACGGCGGGAAAAGTCTTTGAGCTGATCAACGGCAAGCTGTTTGTCCAGCAGCGTCGGGTCTTCGAGCGGCGTGCGGTCTTCATCGGCTGATCCGGCCCACTTGCCCAGGCGCATGGACGCCAGCCGCATCTCGATTTTGTTTTCCGGCGTATCGGGGGTCACAGACCGCTGGATTTCCAACAGCCCATCCCGGCTGATCGCGGCATCATAGTTGGCGATGATCTGAGCATTCTTGCGATCCAGCGCAGTGACCTTGCTCTCATCGGTCTTGTCCAGCGGGAGATACCAGGACTGCGCGGAGAAATAGTCATTCAGCCACTTCTTGCGAAACCTGTTGCCGGCGCGGGCGTAGATAGTATTGCGCATGAGTGTGAGCTCGCGCAGAGTCCTGCCTTCCAGATCGTCATTGGTGATCTCACGGGAATAATAAAGCGGGCGTTCCTGCTCTTTTGCCGCTGGCGCGGCTGATTTGCATCCCAGAACAGGTAAAGCAAGGGGCAAGAGAGCGGCCAGGACAAAGACCAACATAGGGCACAACTTTTTGGGCATGAAAAAGCGTAGCAAGAATCCGCCCATAAGAAAAAGGACTTTAGTAACGCCAGCATGAACGCTGTAATACCGTCTGGATCTTGCGGCTTACCTTAATCATTACCACGCCGTCGAGTGTAACCGGGCGGCCTTGTAGAATAAGAGTTCATGGTGAAACCCGAAAATCATTTTGACGTGCTGGTGATCGGCGCCGGACCCACGGGCATGGCTTCGGCCATAGAAGCCCAGCGCGAAGGCTTTTCCGTTGCCTTGATCGACAAAGGCTGCCTGGTGAACTCGCTGTTTCACTATCCGGCGAACATGGTTTTTTTTACGACGCCGGAGCTGCTTGAGATCGGCGATATCCCCTTCACCACGGCCAATCAGAAGCCGAACCGGCAGGAGGCGCTGGAGTATTACCGCAACGTGGCCCAGCATTACCATCTGGACGTACGCCAGTACCAGCGAGTTATGAGCGTGACTGGCTACGACGGCGCATTCCGCATCCATGCGCGCGATCACTATGGCCGGGAGCTTGAATACCTCTCCAGAAAGATCGTGGTGGCGATTGGCTATTATGATCTTCCGAATTATCTGGGCGTTGCCGGGGAAGAACACGGCAAAGTATTGCATTACTACAGCGAGCCGCATCCGTACTTTGATACGGATGTGCTGATTATTGGCGGCAAGAACTCGGCCGCCATCGCCGCTCTGGAGTTGTGGCGGCGCGGAGCACGCGTGACCATGGTGCACCGCGGACCGGCCATCCATCAGAATGTGAAGTACTGGATCAAGCCGGACATCGAGAACCGGATCAAAAACCGCGAGGTCACGGCCTATTTCAACAGCAGCGTCGTGGAGATCACGCCGGAGTCGGTACGGATCGATACGCCGGAAGGTGAGCGCGTCCTGAACAATGATTTTGTTTTCGCCCTCACCGGATATCATCCCGACTACGAATTCCTGCGGTCGTTGGGGATTGAGTTGAGCCACCCGGAGATGCGTCCGGTATGCGATCCGAAGACCTTTGAAAGCAATGTTCCCGGGATCTACGTGGCGGGAGTTGTAGTGGCCGGCTCCAGGACCAGTGAAATCTTCATTGAGAACGGGCGCTTTCACGGCAAACAAATCGCGGCGGACCTGAAGACCAGGTTGCGGATCGGGCAAGCCGCGGACTAGGGTGCTTTTCCCGGATTGCGCGGTGGCAAGAATACCAAAATGCAGCAAGCGCTAAGTTCCGCTGCGACGATTTCTTGAATTTGTGACTGTGCGGCTCTTCTTCTGTTTTGCCTCGATCAGTTTCCAGGCCTCCAGCAGATGCAGGGACAACTCTTCATCGCTGACGTTTGCCAGTTCAATTCCAATCCATCCGCTCACGCCCACATAGGGAGGCCGAAAATATTTTCCTGGCTCGTTCCGCACCAGCAAAGCCTGAAGCCCGGGAGGAGCCGCAATCCAGACCGCAATGTGCCCGTCGTTATGGTGGTTGTTGGCGAACATGCAATAGACCCGCTTGCGCACAAAGAATGTTGGCTCGCCATGGGAAAGCTTTTCCGAGGTTTCCGGCAGCATTGAGCAGATATGCCGAACACGCTGTAAGTGTTCCTCCCCCGCGGCAGGCTTCACTAAGCGCGATTTCTTTGAGACTTTCATGTCTGACTGTTGCGAGTCCCGTCGTAATGCACGGCAGGCCGCGGTACATACGGGTTTGCCACGTCAAGAAAAGGTTGTCGGGGCTCCCATGATGGAGGTCTGAAGGTACAGCCGATGTGCAGGATCTTTGCGCGAACGACCGGTCAAATCTCCTCTTCCATGTAGTCCATGACCGCGTGCAGATTGTTTTCTTCAAGGAAAATCCCCTGGAGGCGGACTCTGGTTTCACTCCGCAATCGCTGCGCGGCTGACTCCACGGTAGGCAGTTCCACTCGCATTTCTTCATGCAAAAAGGGAACCAGTTCGTCTGATTCAATCCGGGTCACAAACGTGCCGCCGGCATTCTGTTCAAACATGATCTGGTAAGTCAGCGGCTGACCATCGAGTTTCATGACATCCAGGGTCCCGAGGGGCATAGGCTTTTCCTCCACTGAGTATAGAGGCAAAAGTGTAATGCCAGGAGCGGGCTTGTGCAACCCTGGGCCGGTGGGGAGGGCGATTTCCGAAAACCGCGATTTTCGAACCCGCACCGTCCCGGTCAGACATGCCTTAGAATCTTGATGATCACCCGTGGCGACGGCTTTTTATTCCCCCAAAACCCCCGCCGTCTGTTACGGTTTGGACTATACAAAAACCTTAATGGAGAAGTGTTTGATTATGAAACGTATCGCAATTTTAAGCGTTATAGCGCTCTGCCTTGCGGTAGTCATGCCGGTCGCGTCGGCGCAGCAAAACCCTGATCCCCACAAAGATTTAATCAACCACGGCAACCTGGGACTGTATTTTGACCTCACGCGGCTGTCCAACACTGAACTGAACATGTTTGGCGTGGGCGGACGCATCGGATTTAACGTTCACCGTCATGTCGTGCTGGAAGGCGAAATGGCGTACGACTTTGAACAGAGCAAGACCCAGTCCATCACCAGCGGAGGAGTCACGAATACCGTCCGTTCCAATGTGCGTATGCTGCACTTTCTGTTCGGTCCCAAGATACAGACCACCGGGCCGGTGCGGTTCTTTGTTTTGCTTAAAGGCGGATTCGTGAATTTTGGTGTTGGCGGTCCGGTGACGGCCGGCGCCGTCAATGCTCAGATTGGCTCGATTGTGGACGGCAATACCGACAAAGCTTTTTATCCTGGTGGCGGTGTTGAGTTGAACCGCGGTAAGTGGGGTATCCGTGCGGAAGCCGGAGACGAGATGATATGGTTCAATGACGGTCTCCACCACAGCTTGCGCGTCGCTTTTGGCCCGCAACTCCGGTTCTAAGCTCGACATCAGGAAGGGAAGCAAATTCCGCGAAGTCACCGCTTCGGGCTGCTTCTTGGTATTCGACGACCCGTGTGATTTGACAAAGAGGCCGCAGCGCGACCGGTTTCCACCACTTTCAGGTCTTGGCGTCCTCTGTCTTCCCGTGTGATGTCAGCAGCTGTGTTAGATTATTAAGAGTGTGGGCGCGTAGCTCAGTTGGTAGAGCAACGCCCTTTTAAGGCGTGGGTCGCTGGTTCGAATCCAGCCGCGCTCACCATTAGTTTCAATAGCTTAGCGGGATGACCCAAGCCGCTTCTACCAGCGCCCCCTCCAGTTAGACGGACTACGTGGCAGGAAAAGACTCGCTCCGAGCCTCGCGCCAAGTTGGCCACGTTCGTTTTTGCAAGTCAGAGCAGTACGGCGAGGGCCTAGATTCTCTTGCAACTCGCTATACGGGTTCTCGCTGCGCGATGAGATCCCCTACTGTCACAGAGATATCTTCCGCGTCCAACTGTAGATCAATTTCATGATGGGGCTTCTTGAGTTCGCTGGTTTGCCTGGAATTTCAGCCATGCTAAACTGCGGACCTCAGCAGTGGCCACTACCAGGTGATTTCCATGCCGAGAAGTCGCGATTGAAAGCAATCCGCTCTTGTGCGCAAATTTCTTCCAAAAAGAAAGCCTAAACACTGCAACCCAGGGTCGCCACAGGCATTCAAACGATAAAAGCAGGCGTTGCCCTGTCGCGCGCGTTGACTCCGTCATGCAGAGTTTCGGTTTGATATTGGTTTGTTTTTTCGCCGCGAGTGCGAATCAGTGAAGACATGTCGCTAAGGAGAAATAATCATGAAAAATCACTTGTATAAGTTGGCATTGATGGTGACGTTGGGGAGCAGCTTTGCGCTAGCGCAAGGCATGCCGCAACGGCAGTCTCTGCCCCAACAGCCGCCAGCAGTTCCGCAGACCCAACAACCGCCGACAGGGGACCAGAGCAAGCCCCCCGCCGCTAGCACATCCAACGTTCAGAACAATATCCAGTCAGCGTTACAGGACGCTCCGAGCCTGGCTGGTAGCAGCATCAGCGTGCTGGTATCGGATAAGGACGTGGAGCTATTGGGGACTGTGCCAACCAAAGATGCCAAGGATGCGGCTGAGCAGATTGCCAAGGTTCATTCTGGCGGCCTATCGGTCAAAAATAACATTAAGGTTACGGGAAAAAGCCCGGACAATTCAGGCGAAAAACCAAAATCCGATCAACCAAAATTATTGTAAAACCAGGAACGATCCGATTGTACTGCGGCCTTCCAGCGGCTGATGAGAGCTAAGAGGATTGGCATAGCACCGATGAGATTGGTCCGTAATTCAACGGCGCAGTCAATTGACGGGAAATGATGAGATAGGCTGCACGATGGCCGTCCAGGTGGCCCGCTCGTAGCAGTTCTGCAAATGCGAATTGGTTCCCGTCTTTTGGCTGTGCTTCCGCTTTATGAAATTGATCTACAGTTTGGCGCAGAAAGCAGAAGATATCTCTGTGAACAGCAGGGGCATCTCACTGCGTGGCGAGAGTCTCTGTAGCCGTCTGCGACCAGGCGAAGAGCGATGGGCTTTGCCGTCTCCTTCACAATCGCAATCTGGGTCGTGCTTTGCATTGTCGCTGGACCGGACTCATCCCTCCGGGCACCAAGTAAATCGGCTGAGTCAAATCTCACATTAGAAGCCTCATGTTCCGGAAGTGATTGTCGGGTCGTCGGACTCTAGTGCCGGTTGACAGAAAGTTCATCTACGAAGTTAGAGCGTTGCGCTTCAACAATACGATGATATTGATGGAATATTTGGAAGCTCGGTCCAAGGTTTTTCTCGTGCTGGTTGGGTTGTTGCTGCTGAGCGTAGTCGCTGGCATTGACTACATTACGAGCACCCGTTACGTCCTCGAGTTCTCGCCGTTCTACCTGGTTCCGGTAGCGTTCTTCAGCTGGTTTGTCGGAAGATGGCCAGCGGTTGTGCTGGGCTTTGTATGCGCGGGAATTGGTTTTGCTACAAGGCTGCAGTCGATATCAAGATTGTCAGCGTATTGGGACGGGTTGGTCTGGTTTGGGCTTTATCTTGCGGCCATTCTCGTGCTCTCAGAGCTGAAAAAACTTTATGAACGTGAGCGCAGCCTGTCGCGCTTAGACCCTCTGACACACATCGCCAACCGTAGAGCTATGTGGGAGTTTGCCGCGGCTGTTCTGAATTCAACAAAACGGCGCCACACGACAATCAGCCTGGCTTATGTCGATCTCGACAATTTCAAGCTGATGAACGACCTTCTGGGGCACGCAACAGGAGACGAGGTGCTTAGAACAACCGCGATGACCATCCGAGATGCGTTGCGACCAACTGACCTGGTCGCGCGGATAGGAGGCGACGAGTTTGCGGTTCTATTGCCTGAAACGACAAAAGTGGACGCCGAACAGGTCGTAGCCCGGGTTCGACGCGCCCTGGAAAAGGCGATGTGGGAACGGTCCTGGACCGTCACATTCAGCATGGGTGTCGTGACTTTTTTGAACCCACCACGATCGGTTTTCGAAATGCTCGGGAAGGCCGATCAGGTGCTATACCGCGTGAAGTCAAATGGCAAGAACCGTACAGAACAGCGTGAGATTGCAGGCTGATTCCGGCGGGCAGTTCATCGCATAGCAAAACCGGCCGCTATCTCACAAGAGCGAGATGGAGGGGCGGAAGGTAGCGGCAACAGAATCGAACAACTGGAGCTAACGAATGGTTCTCAGCGTCTCCAGTTAACTCTGGCCGTTGGCATTTGATGCCTATTGCAAGCAGGCAAACTTACCAGCCTGGGAGGGCCAGTAGGTTTGCCTTTCGTGGAATTTGATGCCCCTGGGGTTAGTATGAAGTCCTTAACCAATTGTCCTTGGACCAGGTGAGCTTGCCGGCGCCAGCGCCAGTAGGGCCGACCAGAATCGACTGCAACTGGCTTGGGTCGTCGGTAGTGTAGGAGTAAGGCAGCGCGGTAAATCCATTCCAGGAAAACGGAATTTCTGGCGCCGGTATGGGGGCCAGCGGACTGCCGGGTGTGGTGCTATCGCCGCGGAAAAGCAGCTGGTCAAGGGTATACATGGTATCCAGCGCCTGTATCTTCCCGGTGAACTGGGAAAGTGTGGGGTCTTTCTGGTTGTTGCGGAGCGGGAACAGCACGTTGATGTATTGCGATTTTTCCGAAAGTACCGCGCCACCTTCCGTTGAAATCGATCCATTCAGGGTGACATCGAAGGAAAAGGTCGAACTGAGTTTGGCGGCACTGGACGCCGTCATGGCAGCGACGATGTTGTTGCGCAGCCGCTTGGCGGCGAGCGCTGCTGTGTTATCGATGTAGACGTTGAAAACATGCGCATCTCCAGCGCGTAGCCGGGGCATGCGGTCTTCCATATTGAAATAGTAATTGTGGTGGAGCGTCACGCGGTGATTGGCGTTGGCCGGATCGAGCTCATTGGCCCCGACCAGATGGCCTTTTTTCTGCGGCAGCTCCACGGCGATGACGTCTTCGGCGCCGAACCCGTTGGTGCGCAGGAAGTTATACATGGTGAACGCCGTGGGGTTCAGTTCCAGCGCGTTGATCTGCTGGCGAACAAAGCTGTTCGTGCCGCCGTCATCGCCCAGGAAGGCCGACCAGGAAATCGTGATGTTACGCGTGCCGCCCTTGATATCGACCACGCCATCGTAAGCCTTGGTGAACGTACAGTGATCGATCCATATATTGTCGCTGTTCATGTCGACTGTAATGAAGTCCCAGCCTTGCTTATCGAAGTTGCCTTTCGACGATTCGTCCCATTCCCACAGCTCGTCAAACTTCAGGTTGCGGATGATCAGGTTGTTAGCGCGCTTCACGTTGAAATTCGCGTGCCGGATGGTGGCCCCATTGGCGGAGAAGATGGTAAGGCCGTTCTTGTCCTGGATATCGATGAGACTTACGCCGGTGCTCAGGAGAACCGGATGCAGAAGCGGAGCAGAGGCCGAACGCAACGCGCCAGTGCGTGCCGTCGCCGGCACCTCATTGAACCCAAGGTTCAGGTCGTTCATGATTTCAATGACCTTGGCGCTCTTGTTGGCGAGCGCGGCCACCAGTTCGTCAGGAGTGGAGACGTGAATATAGTTCGGGTCGGACTCCGGCAGTACGCCGCCTCCAGTGGTGGCTTGAGCGAACCCGGCCACGTTATAAATCGCAGACGACTGTGTATTCGACACGGTGAGAGTGGCCGTGCTGCTCGACAGCGAGCTGACAGGGTTGCTGACGATCACGCTGTAGACTCCAGCATCGGCGGGCTGGGCATTGGTGATGTTGAATGTGGAGCTGTTTGCGCCAGCGATGGGAGTACCGTCCTTAACCCACTGATAGCTGAGCGGAGCGCTGCCTGTAGCCAGCACGGTGAAGCTGGCGTTCCCGCCAATCGCCACTGTTTGCGAAGCAGGCTGGAAGGTAATGCTTGGCGGCGCGGGGCCGCTGTCCACGGTGAGTATGGCATCCGTGCTCGGCGTTGAGCCTGCGGCATTGCTTACGACGACGCGATAACCACCGGCATCGGACGCCTGCACATTCGTCAGCGAGAGTGTTGCTGCGTTTGCTCCTGTGATGGCCGCGCCATTTTTCAGCCACTGGTAGGTCAGAGTTCCTGTGCCAGCCGCCGTTACAGTGAAGTTGGCCGCATCGCCGAGAGGAACAGTTTGCGAAGCCGGTTGAGTCGTAATCGCCGGAGGATCGCCGGCAACCGCGCCAGAGAGCGACACGTCGACCGACTTGATGACGAAGTTGTAGTTCGCGCTGGTGGAAGCTTTGCTGGCATAAAACGCCGCGGTATCGAACTGCGTGAATGACGCAGCAGCTTGCACGGCAGAATAGGTCATGACCACGCTGTTGTCGGCGGCGTTTCTCAACGTGTACGTGACTGCTACTCCGCTGCCGGTGTTTTGCAGGGTGAGAGTGCCGTGGTAGTCATTGTTCGCGACCATTGCCACGGAAGGTGTCGCGGCCGCACCGGTGAACTGAACATAAGGACTGGTGCTGTTTAGCAGGGAAGCATTGGCTCCTGTTCGGGCGTTCAGTTTGATGGGCGTAGCGACGCCGGCGAGTCCCGTGTAGGTGAAGGCCGCGTAACCACCATAGTTCGTGAAGACGTTGCTGGTGGGGTTGTTGCTGCCGAAGTCGCCGCTTACGCGGGGGTTGGTGTTGGGAGGCCCGTCGGGAACGAAGCCCGTGCCTGCAACAGCGGCAGGATTGGCCACGGAACGCAGAAGGGCGACAGCAAACGTGTTCGAGCCGGCTGTGGCGCCGGTGTCAAAGCCGGAGAATTGTCCGACAAAATCGAGCGTAAGCGTCTGGTTAATGCCAAGGCTTACCGGCGCACCGGCCGTGTTGGTGAAATACGCCAGCAAGGTCCGGCTGGAGCTGACGACCTGTGTTGCCTGTCCGACGACCGCCGTCAGGTTGTTGCTGCCCGATGATGTGAACCAGGCCGCTGAAGCGGGAAGGTTTTGCGTGGTGCGGTCGCCGTCGGCGAAGCGCTCGCGCAGGGAAAACACAGGCGCAACGGTGACCGTGAGCGTCGCCGGATCGCTGGTGGCCACGCCCGCATTGTTGCTCACCTCAACCACATAGCTGCCGGCATCGGCCAGTTGCACGTTGGTGAGAGTAAGAGTAGCACTGGTGGCCCCGGGAAGCCCGTTGCCGTCCTTGCGCCACTGATAGTTGAACGGCGGCGTGCCGGCGGCGGTCACGCTGAATACAACCGTGTCCCCGGTGTTGGCGGACTGTGAGGCAGGCTGTGTAGTGATGGACGGTACGATGTCCGTTACCGTGAGTATTGCGCCGTTACTGGTTACCGATGTGGCGCTATTGGTGACGACCACCGTGTACGTGCCAGCGTCAGCATCTTGTACGTTCAGCAGCGACAGCGTTGCCGCGGTAGCGCCGGGGATCGGGGATCCGTTCTTCTGCCACTGATACGTCAGAGGCGCGGTGCCCGTGGCAACCACAGTGAAGTTCGCGTTCGATCCCGCCTGGACCACCAGCGAAGCCGGCTGGCTGGTGATGACCGGTGGAGTGATGATCGCGATAAAGTTTGCCGTGACGTTCTTAGGTGCGTCCATTAGCAGCGTCGATGGATTGGTGTTGCCGGTGAGGTCGCCACTCCATCCGGTGAATTGCCAGCCGGCATCAGGGACGGCGGTAAGGGTGACCGTTGTTCCTTCGTCATAGCTGGCCTGGGCCGGATTCGCCAGGATGGAACCGGAGCCGGAAGTGGTCAGGGTCAAGACTTCAGTGTCCTGGGCAAAGACCGCGGTGATGCTTTTGTTGCCATCGAGTAACACGGTCGACGGATTTACCGAGCCGGTAAGATCGCCCTGCCAATTGACGAAGTGCGCGCCGGGTCCCGGAACCGCGGTGATCTGGATCGACGCTCCCGCAGGCTGAGTGGCGCCCGGAGGATTGCTCTGGATCGTTCCCGATCCTTGCGTCGACAGTGACAGAGTGAAAGTCCCGGAGGTAAACGGAATGGTAAGCGGCAGGTAGCTGCGGAGCAGTGCCTGGTCCGTGGCATTCGCGGGAACAATCACGCCTACTTTGTCGAGATTGCTTCTGGTGTAGTCCACCGGATCAAGAGTGTACGGATACGGCAGTTTAGTCAGGTCCGTCCAGGTGAAGCCAGTAGGCGGATTAAACACGAGAGCATCCGGGTTGACGGGATTGAGCTGATTGAAAGTCTGGGGCAGGCCGCCAAGCTGCCACACGCTCCCGCGCTGGGTGATGAGGCCGCCGCCGGAGAACGACAGCGGTGTCCTCACTTCGAGGAAGTCGCTGTTTTCAATCAGTACAGCAGCATTGATGGTGGAGTTGACGGCCGTCTGCGTGCCGGGGTGGCTGACAGAGGCTGTGTCATCGACGAACAAGTTGAAGACGTGCGCGTTGCCGAAGCGCATGCGCGGCGTCCGCTGACGGACCAGGTTGAAGGCGTCATGATGGTAGGTGACGTTAAGCTTGCCGAGGTCCGTTGCTCCGGCAGTGTCACTGTTCCCTACCAGGCTGGTTTTGTCCTGCGCAATCTCGTGCGTGATGATGTCCTGCACGGATTGGCCGCCCTGGCGCTGCGATGCGTAGAAGCTGATGCGCGGATCTGCCGGGTTGGCCTGGAAGAGACCCTCCAAATAGTTGATCATGTCCGGCACCTGGGTCTCAAGATCGCCGGTGAAGCGCGACCACGAAACCGTCACCTGGTCCGATCCCAGAATGATGTCGACCTGGCCGTCATAGGCCTTGGCGATATCGCAGTGGTCAATCCAGACATTGTGAGCGCCCGTGAGTGTGAAGAAGTCCCAGTTTTGCAGATCATACGCGCCTTGCGTGGCATCGTCCCATTCCCAGAGGCCGCGGAACTTCAGGTTGCGCACGATGATGTTTTGGCTTCCATTCAGCGACAGTGTTCCATGCCGCAAGGTGGAGCCACGGTCGGAGAAGAGAGTCTTGTTGGACGCAACGCTAATTACTCCCAGGCCTGAGGCAATCAACTCCGGACTGATCAGCGGATGGTTTCTCTGGTTGTTGAGCACGCCCAGGTCTATATCCGTGCGCACCTCGACTACCAGGGGATCGGAGCTCTGAAGATAGGTTTGCAGCGTCTGCGCCGGGTTCGGCGTGGACGAATCAATTACCTTGTAATGCGCCGTGTCCGATGGGTCAACGAGTCCGCCGCCGGTCGTGCCTGAGCCCATGGTGGCAAAGCCCTGAAGGTTGAACGTTGATATCGGCGGTAGCTGCGTGGTGGGACTGGTGACCGTGAGGATTGCAGGCGTACTGAGAGCTGCGTTCGTGAGGTTGGTTACAAACACACTATAGGAGCCGGTATCAGTCGGTTGCACGTTCGGCAGGGTGAGAAACGATGCATTTGCGCCGGCGATGCTGGCGCCGTTCTTCCGCCATTGGTAGTCGATGGGGCCAGAGGCAGAGGCTACGACTGATAATGTGGCCGTGGCCCCGATGTTTACCGTCTCGCTGCTCGGCTGCTGGGTGATTAAGGCCGTCTGGGTGAACACTGCCAGCACGGCAGAATTACTAGTGACCGTGCCTTGCGAATTCGCCAGCACCACAGAGTAAGCACCAGCGTCCGTAAGCTGAACGTTACTCAACGTCAGCGTGGATGCGTTGGCTCCTGGTATGGCAACGCCGTCTTTCAACCATTGATAGGACGGTGGCGGAACACCTTTCGCCACGATGCTGAAGGTGGCGGTATTGCCGGCGAATGCCGTCTGGCCTACAGGCTGGGTCTGGATGGTGATGGCGGAGAGGATTGGGATCGCGCGCACGTTCAAGAGCACAGGCGCGCTGGTGACCGAGCCACTACCGTTGCTGACCGTTACGCTGTAGAAGCCGCCGTCAGACAATTGCAGAGTGGAGCGGGTCAGTGTGATGTTGGTGGCGCCGGCGACGGGAACACCATCCTTCAGCCACTGGTATGCAAGCGTCGGGGAGCCGATCGCGGTGACGGAGAAGGTCGCTGTGTCGCCGATGGTTGCGGTCTGTGGCGCCGGCGGCGTCACGATCGCCGGTGTTCCGGTGTCGGTAATGACCGTCAGTGTGGCCGATGCGCTGGTGACCGAGCCCACGGCATTGCTGATCACAACGGAATAGCTTCCTCCGTCGGCGGCCTGGGCTCCGGGCAGGAACAAGGTTGAGCCTGTGGCGCCGGAGATCGCAACGCCGTTTTTCTGCCATTGATACGTGGGCGCGGGCAGACCAAATGCCCCAACCGAGAAGACTACGTCCTGCCCGGCGGAGACAGTCTGGTTCACTGGCCCAGCCTGGATAAACGGCAGGTCCTGCGGTACCCAGCCGCCCAGTACAAACGTGGGATCGCTCCACTGTATTGCTTCCGCATCAGTGATCTGGCGTGAAGAAGCGATGCGCTGGCTCACGTTGAGCGGAGCACCGGTCAGGTCCGTGCTGTGATACTCCCAGAACCGCACGGTGTCAGAGGAGCTTGCGTTGTTGAGCAGCCATCCCAGCGGCGACACTTGCGGCCCCATGGCCGAATTGATGTAAACCACCTGGCTGAAGGGAAAGACGGTGGGATCGATTCGGGCAAGGAAGGTCCCCGTTACTCCGGGGTTGCCGCTGAGGCGCGAATTCACATAGACAAAGCCGGGCTGGTTCTGCAACGTGCGCGCCTGAACGTAGAAGCTGTTGGAGGTTACGTCCCTGAGTTCGCTGTTGGAGAAGTAAGCCGCGGCAACACCCCACATGAAGTCGACGTCGCCTTCGATGTAGCAGCTATCCACGAACGCCGAGCCGTTCAACTGGAGCGTGTCCTGGAAACTAAAGAGATCGCAGTTGCGCAACAGGAAGCGCAGTCCGTTCGTCCGGATGGTTTCCGCCTGGGAGCCGCCCTTCGGCGTCAGGTTGCGGACCGAGAGGTTTTCCATGGTGGTGTCGGTTGTGTCGACGCTCACCACGCTGCGCGCGTTGAGATTGAAGTTCGAGTTGTTCGCGTAGGCAATGGTCGTGTTCTTACGGTCCTCGCCGTGAATCGTGATCAGCGGTTTGTTGTTGAAGTGGACCAGTTCCTGGTAGAAGCCCTGGCGCACAAAGACAAACCGTCGCACGGTGTTGGCCGTGGGCACAAAGTCAATGACACCCTGAACGGTGGCGAAATCGCCGGTACCGTCAGCCGAGACCATCAGCGTGGTTGCTCCTGCCGCGGGCGGAGCAGGCTTGGTGCTGAACGTCCAGGCTGAGGCTGAAGTGATTCCCGGGAAGATCCCGTTTGCCGTCTTGAAGACGCCGCTATCCACGGTGACGGAGTACGTCTTGTTGTACGCAAGCGCCACGTGCGGCGTGATCAGCGCCGTGTTGCCGTTCACGATCACGGGTAGGTAGTTGTAGGTGGTGCCACCGATTATTTTAGTTTGCGTAGCAGCGGACAGGTCAATTGCGTCCACAACCGCGTTGGTTGACGTGTCGCGAATCTGGATCAGGCCGGCTGTGCCCACGCTTGGTGGAACCGTGAAGGTGATTTTCAGCGGTACGTCAATCGGCAGGTTCGTAGATGCGCTCGCCGGGAAGAGAGTGGTTATCACCAGATTGGGATCGGCCACGGTAAGTGTTGCGGAAGCGCTGGTGACTGATCCGCCGGTATTCGTTACAACCACAGAGTACGAGCCCGCATCGGCGGCTTGAACGTTGTTCAGGACCAGTGATGTGTTCGTCGCCCCAGGAATGTTTGCGGCATTCTTTTGCCACTGGTAGCTCAACGGCGCGGTGCCGCTTGCGACGACAGAGAATGTAGCCGTCCCGCCGGCGTTTACCTGTTGTGAGGCGGGCTGAGTCAAGATCGATGGCGGTGTAATTACCGTGAGCACAGCGGCGTTACTTGTGGCCGTGCTGACGGAGTTCGTAACCGCAACCGTGTAGGAGCCGGCATCGGTGGGAGCAACGCTGGCGATGATGAAGGTTGCGCTGACAGCGCCGGGAATGGCGACGCCGTCCTTGCTCCATTGATAGCTGAGCGGCGTGCTTCCGGCGGCCTTCACCGTGAATTGCGCCTGGTTGCCGGCGATGACCGTCGCCGAAGCCGGCTGTGTGGTAATTGAAGGCGCGACCGGCGTGGTGGTGACAATCAGCGTGGCCGGATCGCTCAGCAGGGAACCCGCGCCGTTGCTGATCAGCACAGTGTATGTGCCGGAATCACTCAACTGGAGGCTGGGTATGGTGAAGGATGGCCCTGTCGCGCCGACGATGTTGACGCCGTCCTTTTTCCATTGATAGGCAAACGGCGCGCTTCCGCTGACCACGACCGAGAAAGTTGCTGGTTCGCCCACCAGAATCGTCTGCGATGCCGGCTGGGCAAGGATTGTGACCGGGGCCAGGCCGACCAGGACATTTGCTGCGTTGCTGGTGACGCTTCCCACTGGATTGGTTGCCGTGAAGGTGTACGCGCCGGAGTCAGCAAGGTGCACGTTGTTCAGCGTCAACGTAGTGCCCGTCGCGCCGGGGATGGGTGCGCCGTTCTTGTTCCACTGGAAGGTCAGTGGTGCGCTGCCGGACGCCGCTGCAGTCAGAACAACCGAGTTGAACTCGACCGTAGAGACGCTGGCCGGCTGCGTAGTGATGGCCGGAGGCGCCAGTCCCAGATTCACCGACAGGTTCTTGAATGTGATAGCAGCGGCAAAATTCGAACTGGCCACGCGCCATCCGAAGTAGTCGAAAGTCGTCTCCGGAGTCGGGCTGGTTTCTGTGGTCGCGAAGTTATAGTTGCTGGTCAGCGTGCCACCGGTGATCGAGGCGGCCAGCCGTGTCTGCGTAGCCGAAAGGCGCGTGATGGTATAGGTCAGCACGTAGTCGGTGTCGTTGGCGAATGCCTGCGCGGGCCCCCCTCCTGTCGCGAATGAGGTGAAATCCGTGTTGGCGTTGAAGATATTGTTGGCAGTGGTTGTGGTGCGCCGGCGCAGATCAAACGCCGTGGTGCTGGAGGCCGCGGTGGAGAACGGCGTAAAGAGCGCGTAGCCTGTGTCGCCAATGTTGGCGGCGTTGGAGGTGCTGGCATTGTCCGGAGGCCGCGTGCCCTTGGAGTCCAGAACGCCAAAACGCAGCTGGGGCGCCGGAGTTGTAATCGCGGCCGGATTCAAGCCCGTGAAGGCAAAGGTCAGGCTCAGGGTAAGTGAGTCACCAACGCCCAGGGTCACGGGTGAGCCCGCATTCGTGAAGAACGCGGAAATCATATCGGCGCTGGTGGTGGCCCAGGTAAATCGGGCGGAGCCCGGCGCAACGGCTACTACCGTGCTGCTTTGCGCCTTGAGCCAGGAGGCGGAGTTCGGCGGCGCGAGTGTGGTGCGGTCGCCGTCGGCAAACGTGTCATTCATGATGACCACGCCGTCGGGGTTGGTCACGCTGAGCGTCGCCGGCGCGCTTGGGGTGGTTCCAGCCGAATTACTGACGTTGACCACGTAGCTCGCGGCATCCGCGATCTGCACGTTGGAAAGCGTGAGCGTGTCCGCGGTAGCGCCGGCAATCGCGACGCCGTTTTTCAACCACTGATAGCTCAACGGCGATGTGCCGGTGGCTACGACGCTGAAGCTGACATTGGTTCCAATGGTGACGGTCTGGCTAACCGGTTGCGTGGTAATCGTTGGCGCATCGATGACGGTCAGTGTGGCGGGAGCGCTGGTGACGGAGCCGCCGGCGTTGGTCACAACCGCCGTGTAATCGCCCGCGTCGGCGTCCTGGACGTTGACCAGCGACAAAGTTGCCGCGATCGCGCCGGGGATGGCCGAGCCGTTTTTCTGCCACTGATAAGTCAACGGCGTGGCGCTGCTTGCCGCCACAACAAAGCTTGCATTCGTGCCGGACACGATGGTTTGCGACAGCGGCTGCGTGGTGATTACCGGCGGATTCGCCGTGAATGTCGCCGTGATCGATTTGTTGCTGTCCAGCGTGATGGTGGAGGGATTGGTTGTTCCCGTGAGATCGCCGCTCCAGCCTCCGAACTGCCAACCAGGCGCAGGCACGGCGGTCAGGGTGATGCTTGTGCCCGAAGGCTGCGAATTTCCTGGCGGATCGACGGTGATAGTCCCTGAGCCGACCGTCGCAGTGGTCAGGGTGAAGAAGATCTGCGTGAACGTAGCGGTAACGGACTTGTTGCGATCCAGCGTGATGGTGGAAGGATTCGCTGTTCCGGTGAGATCGCCGCTCCAGCCCGCGAACTGCCAGCCAGGGGCAGGCACGGCGGTCAGAGTGATATTCGTGCCTGACGGTTGCGAGGCGCCTGGCGGATTAGCAGTGATCGTGCCGGATCCAACCGTTGCAGTGGTCAGCGTGAAGAAGATCTGCGTGAACGTAGCGGTAACGGACTTGTTACGATCCAGCGTGATGGTGGAAGGATCCGCTGTTCCGGTGAGATCGCCGCTCCAGCCCGCGAACTGCCAACCAGGGGCGGGCACGGCGGTGAGCGTGATGATCGTTCCGGAAGGCTGAGTATTACCGGGCGGATTGGCGATGATACTGCCCGAGCCGACGGTCGCTGTGGTCAGCGTAAACAAGATCCGTGTAAACGTTGCGGTGATAGATTTGTTGCGGTCCAGAGTGATGGTTGCTGGATTCGTGGTTCCGGTGAGATCGCCGCTCCAACCCGCGAATTGCCAACCAGGCGCAGGCACGGCGGTCAGCGTTACGCTCGTTCCTGCGGGATGTGGACCGGCAGGCGCGCTGCTTTGAATGGTTCCCGAACCTACGGTGGAGAGAGACAGAGTGAATATAGGCCGGGCTGCAAAGGCCACAGCCGAAGTCACTAGACGTGCCGGACCTCGCTGGTCCCATGAGAGTGTAGTGGGGCCGCTTGCGGCGGCTGGTTCAGCCGAACCGGCGATGCCAAAGTCATCCTGGGCGGCATTGAACCGCTTGACTTGCCCGGGACCCGGAGTGAGCGCGGCATCGCTCTCAGCGGCCACTACGTCGACTACCCAGGAATTGGCGGGCGCGTTAATGGTGTTGACGATCGGTCCGATGCCAGGGACCTTCGTCCTGGTGGCTACCGCGGCGGGCGTGCCCGGCTGTACGCCGAACAATGACACTGCGCCGCCGGCAGCGTTGTTGACTTCTCCGCTGAAACGAACGGAAACCTGGTACGAGCCCGGTCCGGGCAGTTCACTGCCCGTCAGATAGAAGAGTTGCGTAGTCAGAATACGCAGACCCGGCGCCGCGACATGGGAGTTCGGCACAGGATGCATGGCGACGTTGTTGAACGTTACAGTAGCGACGTCCGCCGGATGGGGCAGAGAATCGTCAACCGACACAGCCACCACGAGGGCACGGTCCGTGCCTGTGCCCAGCACGTGTGTCCAGGACAAAGAGCGGGTGCTGTGTCTTGAGATCGCGGAACTGGAATTGTCACTCGTAATGCTGGCCCAGGCCAAAGATGCCGTGGTCAGCAGCGCAAAAACAAGCAGCGCACGAAATGTGGCCCAACGTCCTGCAGCCAGAGGGTGAAATGAAATTGTTTTGATAGGGGATGCGTTGGTTGGGGAAGTGGCAATTTTATTCACAGACTTCTTTCGCTCCTGGCTTGGGGGCTTGTATCGGCGTCATGGCCAAATGTAAAAGCGTACCGTGCTTTTACCGCGAGCAACATACCTGAGGGTGCTCACGCTTTGCGAGCGGAGTCTAGACCAGACGGAACTGTACGTCCATTTGGGCGAATTTAATAGCTGGTTGAGCCTTGCTTAAGGAAGCCTTTTGCTATGAAAATCACCCCGAATAAGCCAGGACACACCAATGACAAGGGCCGGAAGAACGCGGGTCTATTGCGGTGAGGTTGGTGTAAACTCATCGCAGTAAACCACTATTTCGAAGGGGATGCCGATGAAGAGGTTTTTGGTTTTGGCGGTCACAGCAGTGCTTCTGTCGACGTGTGTTCAGGCGCAGGAAAAAGAGGAAAAGAGGCTCAGGCACTCCGGTGAGGTCCTGATGGAGATCCTCAATATCCCGGATAATTTGCCCAAGCCCGTCCTTGACCGGTCTGATTGTGTGATTGTCCTGCCTTCGGTAAAGAAGGGGGCCTTGGGAATCGGCGCCAGCATTGGTCGCGGCGCTATGTCATGCCGCAGCGGGGCCAACTTCACCGGACCGTGGGGACCGCCCGCCATGTATGCCCTGGAAGGCATTAGCTTCGGGTTCCAGATCGGAGGGCAGGCGACTGACTTTGTTCTTCTGGTGATGAACCCGCACGGGGCGCAAACCCTGCTCAAGAGCAAGGCCAAGCTGGGAGGTAATGCGTCCGCCGCGGCCGGCCCGGTTGGGCGCGACGCGGAAGCGGCCACCGACCTGGCGTTTCATGCCGAGATTCTTACCTATTCCCGGGCCAAGGGGCTGTTTGCCGGAGTTTCGCTGGAAGGATCAACGCTGCGTCCGGATGGCAGCGCGAACCACAGTATTTACGGCCGTGACATTCTGGCACGAGAGATTGTGCGCGAAGGAAAGGTGAAGACACCGGCCTCAGGCCAGCTTATGGTGTCTACCCTGCAGAAGGCATCGCCTTCCAATAAACAAGGAACGAAATAAGCAGATAACAATGGCGGGCCGGTGCTTCGGGCTCGCCTTTTCTTTTTCTCAGTGATTTATTCGCATATTTCGCTTCGACTTGCATTCTCACGTTGATGCGCCTGAGCTGTGCGTTCGCCTCCCGATGGTACAAGTAGAAAGGAAACCTTTTTCCCGGGCGGTCGTATTCATGTCAAGGAGGCTTCGTATGAAACCCATACTGGCATTCGTTGCGATGTGCTTTATCGCCGCTGCGTTCTCGCTGCAACAGAGTCAGCCACAGCCGCAGGAAGATTTTGGCCTTCCCGCATTGCACGAGATCAACACTGCGACCCTTTCACCTAGTTACGGTTGCCGCTCTGAACAGGACTTCCGTAGAGGATACGAAGATACGGCCCTGTTTCTTTCCCAGCATTCGAAAAAGATCAACAGTCCTGATTTGCTTTTTAACGGAGCCTGCAGAGCAGAGGATGACTTTGAAGGATCAACGGCCGGCGATGACATGAGCTTGATAGCAGACCTGGGTCGGTTCCCGTTAGAACAACTATCTGCGCACCTTGCTTTTAATACCAGGAACGTTGGTTCGCTGGAGTTGTATTCCAAGTTTGCTAAGGTAGTAAGAGTGCGAGAGAAACACACCTATGCGGTTCTTATAAACAAGCAACACGTGCGCGGTCTTTTTGTATTTACGGTTGATGATTATGTTCCCAACAAAAGTGTTCATCTGCGATATGCGGTCAAGGAGTACCAGTTGCTTAACACCCAATCGCAATCCGACGGATTCGCATGGGAAGAGGGAAACCATTAGTCATTTGGGCGGCCCAGCAATTTCGTCCCATTCCCATCCCCCGCGTTGGAGCATGGCCGGCACGTCTTCGCTCAGCAGGAATCGTTGCTCTACCAGCTTCTTGGCGGCTTCAGCATACTTGCTCATGTATTGCTCCCGCGAAGAGTAGCGCTCGGCGATGGAAGGCCGCGGGTCTCCGGATTGTTTGCGCTCCTGCGCGGTCCTGGATAAGGGAATGAACGAACCCAGAAAGCTCAGGCGCTGGTCTGCTGCGCCGATGCTGGGATCGCGCAAGTTCCAGCCTGTGTAAGTGGCCAATGGGACCTGCAGTTCGGGTAGACGCACGCCGCCCAGATCGTTTCCGTCGGCATCGCTCTGCGGAACAAGCACGCCGAAAGGGCTTCCTATGCGTGGAGGTTCGATGGCAATCGTTTCGTCTTTTTGCGGGTCAAATTTCTGCTGGCCGGACTTCTGAAAGTTTATCCTCTGAATTTTGACGGTGTGGTCCATGTGGTAAGCCAGACTTACCTCATGGGGGACATTGACGCCAGGAATCTTGGGGAAGGTCCACTTTGCCAGAGGGACGAGCGTATGATCGGCGACCTTGGGATAGGTGCTTGCCGGAGGCATGGTTCCATCTTTGACCCACTGGTCCATATCGGTCAGCAAAGCCCGCCAATACCATTGGATGGGATTGGGATTTTGGCGCTGCTGTGCAGTGTAGTCAAGATTGCCCGGAGTGCTTTTCTGCGGCGGAAAAGCGCCGGAAAAATGCTGCAACCCAGCCAAAAAATAAACACGAGTGTTGGCCGCCAGGGCTGCGTCTTTTGTCCCATCGGCTGAGGTGTGAATAAGAGAAGCAGCGCGTCCCCAATATTCATAAGAAGTGTTGGTGTAGAAAATTTTGGGCGCGGTATGTGATTTGATGGCTGCGTCCAACAGGCCTGCGCTCTTATCGGTTTCTGGATCGACTTCCGGCAAGTCGGTGAAAGGAAACAGGTCAGTGGGAAAGAACAGGCTGGACATGGGCTGGGCATCGCGCGATGGCTGCGCAAAGCGATGGTTGAAGCTGCCACGGCCGGCGCCGGCTACGTGCGCGATCATGCCGTCCATCACCTGGCGGCCTTGCTCGTCGGCATTGAAGTCTTGATAGAGGAAGTGACGCAGGAAACGTCCACTCTGCGAAATGCCCACGGCATAGACGCGATGCACCGGAGCAGTCGACTGCGGGTCATACTTCAGGTAGGAAAGAAAGTCGCGCACCGCAGCCAGACCCAGACCAACCACCACCGGACCTTTCGCCGCGTAAACCAGTTCATAGATTTTCCCAGTCTGAAAGCCGCTGTTCAGGTGAACAAAGCGGCCTTCGCGCGTGATGCTCCACTGATCAGCAGGAATCTTTGTTTTCTCTCCGCGAGGCGTGTCCCGTACTGTGAGCCGGGACGCAAAGTAATCTCCCGTGGCAGTTCCATCTACGGCGTAACTCTTTCCGCCGCTGGCGCCAAGCAGGATATGTCCTACAGGCATTTCATCGCGCTTCTCCGCAGGGGTGAAGTCCGACCGCACCAGGCCGCGGATCTCTTTTCCATCCGGCTCCCGCGCGATGGGCGCATCGAGGCGCAGGTTCTGGTTCTGGTCGGCCACGTCATATTCCCATCCGACCCAGGCAATGGTGTATCCCTGGCGCATCAGGAAGCCATCACCAAACTCAGTTGCTGGATCGGCCGGATTACCGCCACCGTTTACGATCCGCAAGATGCCTTTGCCACCTCGATTTGACACCTCAAACAGCACAGCGCCGTTGCCCTTGTTCATGTCCTTGGGCCTGAGCATGTAGAGATTCGAGGAGAACTCCACTTCGCGCTGAGCGTCACGCGGCGCCTTATCCAGATCGGCAATCTGGTGATTGTGCAGATTGTCAGGATTCACCTTGAAATAAACGCGGCCCGTGATTCTCTCGTACGGGCCAGCCAGCCCGAACGGCTTGCCATCCTGAATGTCCGTGCGCGACGTGATTTCCACACGAACAACGCGGGCCGGGCTTGCGATGCTCAACAGAACGACGATTGCGATAGCTCTGGTGGCGAGCCTTATTGGGGAACGCATGGGTGCCTCCGGGCATACAAGCTTACAACACGAGAGCAATCGTCGATGGGGGCGCTGGGCAGATCGCCAATGGCTCGCCTTTTTTTTGCTACACTCAAAGCCATGGCCAAAATCGCTTACCTTGAGTGCTCTAAATGCGGGGAACACATCAGCGGCGAGCAGCCGCAGACCATCTGTCCCAAAGACGGCGGCTCGCTCTACGTCCGCTACGACCTTGCCTCATTAAAAGGAAAGTTCACGCCGGATTCGCTTCGCGGACGTCCCGCCACCATGTGGCGTTATCGCGACGTCCTGCCGGGAGATAACCCTGTGACTCTGGGCGAAGGGTTTACTCCCATGCTACCCAGCCGGGAAAATCCGAACGTATATATAAAGGATGAGGGATTGAACCCCACTGGATCGTTCAAGGCCCGGGGCCTCTGCGCCGCCGTGACCATGGCCAAACAATACGGCCTTAAGAAGCTCGCGGTGCCATCGGCGGGCAACGCTGCGAGTGCGCTTGCCGCTTACTGCGCCGCAGCCGGAATTGAAGCCCACATCTTTATGCCCCAGGATGTGCCCATGGCCAATCTGGTGGAATGCAAATCTTATGGCGCTCACGTCACCCTGGTCGACGGGCTGATCTCCGACTGCGCCAAGATGGTGAATGAACGCAAACAGACTGAAGGCTGGTTTGATATTTCGACCCTCAAAGAGCCGTTTCGTGTGGAAGGCAAGAAGACCATGGGATATGAGGTGGCGGAGCAACTCGACTGGGAGTTGCCCGACGCTATCTTTTATCCGACAGGCGGAGGCGTGGGCTTGATTGGCATGTGGAAGGCCTTCGACGAAATGGAGCAGCTCGGCTGGTTCGACAATAAGAAGAACAAGAAACGTCCGAAGATGATTACGGTGCAGGCCGCGGGTTGTGCGCCTGTCGCGAAAGCCTGGGATGAGCATAAGCCAGTCGCGGAGATGTGGCCGAACGCGCACACTGCGGCCGCTGGCCTGCGCGTTCCCAAACCGTACGCCGACTACATTATTCTCGACATCCTCAAGCAGAGTGGTGGAACAGCAATCGCAGTCTCCGACGAACAGATCTTTGCCGCGGTGCAGGAATGGGCCAGCAGGGAAGGCGTGTTCGCTGCTCCGGAAGGCGCGGCTTCATTGGCTGCTTATAAGGTCCTGCTGGAGCGGAAATTCCTGAAACCCACGGACAAAGTGGTGCTGTTTAACACCGGCTCAGGGTTGAAGTACATTGACGTAATTGCCGACGCGTTGAAGATCAGCGCGGCAAAGCCACAGCCGAAAGCGCATATGGCCGCTCCGGCGAGCAGGAATATTGGGGGGATTATTCAGCCGTACTGAGTTCTTTTCCAATCCCGAAGCGAAGCGAGGGATCGCTATAATCACGAGAGAGTGTAAGGTTATGAAGCTCTGTCGAGTACAAAACTCAAGCGTCTTCGTTGTTAAAGGGGCCCCTCGCTGCGCTCGGGGTTTAAGAGAAAACTATGACCCAACGACTCTACTATCACGATTCTTTTCTCTACGACTTCGATGCTCGCGTGGTTGAATCCGTGGAACGCGAAGGCAAGCACGCCATCGTGCTGGATCGTACTGCGTTTTATCCCACCAGTGGCGGGCAGGTGCACGATACAGGCTTGCTCATCCTCGCGGACAAAAGGGAAGTACCCGTGGTCGAAGTGGCTGATGAAGACGAGGGCCGCGTTTTTCATTACACCTCTGAGCCGGTTGCCGAAGGAACGACGATTCAGGGCCGCATTGACTCCGTGCGCCGTCGTGATCACATGCAGCAGCACTCTGGCCAGCATGTGCTCTCGGCTGCGTTCCTCCGGCTTTTCAACATGCCGACGGTCAGCTTCCACATGGGCGAGGAGAGTTGTACCGTGGACCTAGATGCGTCGTCGCTTTCCGCCGCGCAGGCGCAAAAGGTGGAGTTGCTGGCCAATGAGATCATTGGGGAAGACCGGCCCGTCGCCATTAGTTTTGTTTCGCTCGACCAGGCCCGCCTGCTTGGCCTGCGCAAGCTTCCTCCCAAGCAGACCGGCGAGTTGCGGCTGATCGATATACACGACTTTGATCTGACAGCCTGCGGCGGGACCCACGTCCGCGCTACCGGACAGGTCGGCGCCATTTTGCTGCGTAAGATTGAAAAGGTAAAACAGGGAGTGCGCGTGGAATTTGTTTGCGGTTTGCGTGCCGTAAGCACGGCGCGTAAGGATTACTCCACACTCACAGAAGCCGCCGCGCTGTATTCCAGCCATATTCATGATGTTCCCCAGCAGGTGCGGAAATCTCTGGAAGATACGAAGTCCGCCGCAAAGACGCAGCATCGGTTGCTGGAAGAACTGGCCGGACTTTATGCAGAAGGCATGCTGGCGAAAGCAACTGGTTCTCCGCGCGTCGTTCGTGCTTCCTTTGTCGACCGGGATGCGATTTTCATCAAACTCCTGGCGCAGAAGCTGACGGCGGGCCAGACCGAGGTGGTCGCGTTTCTGGCTTCCGGCGTGGGCCAGCCTACACTGGTGTTCGCGCAGAGTCCGGGACAGAAATTCAATATGGGGCAGCTGATGAAAGAAGCCATGGCTGAGCTTGGCGGACGCGGTGGGGGATCGGCCGACTTAGCGCAAGGTGGATTACCGGCAGGCGAGGAGTTGGAAAACGTTGAGAAGGTCCTGTACCGCACCGCTGAAAATCTCCAAACGGGCCAGCGACCCTCCGCCTAAATTGCGCGAGCAGGTTCTCTGTTTTTGAGTTCCTGCTGTGAGCGCCTTTGTCAGGGGCGCTCTTTCGCAGGAAATCCAAACTCCATTATTCTTGGGCGGGCCGACGTCCTCAGGCTCGAGCCCCCGCAATATTGGGCTGCGGTTCTTTGACAGTCTTCCGATGAAGCACAAAAACAGCCCCGAGGATGACAAACGTGACAATAATAATGGCGGTGTTGGCCAGTGCGGAAATATCCAGCGCATACGTCAGGTCTGGAACTTCAGCCATAGACGTGTAGCTCACGGCGGCCATGGCAGTGTAGTGCATTGCAGGGATGGCAAAGCCCATGACTATCGAACAAACGATTTTAAGGGAGTTCCCGCGTTCGTCCTCGCGAAACAGGAATGTCAGTCCTAATGCAGCTAAGGAGACTACTAATGCGATCGCCACAGATATGATGACTAACGTCATGTCCCAGTGGTGCATTGCCTGCAGCCTCATGGCATCCATTCCCGTGTAGTGCATGGTAGCAATGCCAGTCGCCATCAACAGACCCCCGGCTACGACATGAAGCACGGTGATACGCGGACGGCTTACAATAAACAGCGCTACAAAGGAGGCGCAGATCGCTGCCACCAGGGACAGAATTACCGTCGGAATATGGTAGTAAACCGGCACAGGTAGGCGATACGCCATCATTCCCGTATAGTGCATCGACCAAATGCCGGTGCCCATGGCAATGGCGCCACCGAACAACCACGCCATGCGCGCGCCCTTTCGACCCGTTGCGACACGTTCTGCCAGGTCGAGTGCAGCGTAAGAAGCGCAAATTGCGATCAAAACCGATAGAGCCACTAGACGATAGTCGTATGTGGCAGTAATAATTGTGGATTCGTTCACAGGACTTCTCCTCTTGAATTCTTGGATAAACCTAGACGAGCTTGAAAGCTGGGCAAAAGTTTGAGGCAGATTAATATGTTCTAATGATAGCTTCAAGGGTACAAACGTAATACAGGCTTGTTTTCAGCAGGATACAAGGCAACAAGGAGTTTCAATGTTCCGGTGCGCATTTCAAGTTGCATCTGTTGTTTTACTGTTGGTTGGGCTTTCGAGCGCGCAAGCATCGCCCGATTTTGCCGCCGCCCAGGTTGAGGCAGCTAAGTTCCTGGGCGAGTTGGTCAAGATCGATACCAGCAATCCTCCCGGCAATGAGATCCGCGTTGCGGAGCACATCAAGAGCGTGCTGGCTGCCGAGGGCATTTCGGCGCACGTTTATGAATCCGCTCCCGGACGCGGCAATGTGGTCGCGCGCCTTAAAGGCAGCGGAAAGAAGAAGCCGCTACTGCTGATGGGACACATTGATGTAGTAGGCGTGGAGCGCGACAAGTGGACGGTCGATCCGTTCGCTGTCGTGGTGAAAGACGGATATCTCTACGGCCGCGGCGCCATCGATGACAAGAGCATGGACGCCGCGAACCTGGAAGTCTTTCTGTTGTTGCATCGCCTGAAAATTCCACTGGACCGCGATGTGATCCTGCTGGCCGAAGCCGGCGAAGAGGGCACCACACAGTTCGGAATTGATTTCATGGTGAAGGAGCACTGGGACGAAATCGCCTGTGAGTATGCGCTGAATGAAGGTGGCGATGTGGTCGAAGAAAACGGCAAGGTGCAATACGTAGCTGTTTCCACCACGCAAAAAGTACCACGCGGATTCAACCTGATCGCGCATGGCACCAGCGGTCACGGGTCCGCGCCACGAGTGGACAACGCTATCGCGCATCTGGCCGCGGCTGTGGACAAGGCGGCCCGTTGGGAAGCTCCCATGCGCTTGAATGAAACCACGCGTCGCTTCTTCCAGCAGATGGCCAAGGTCAGTTCGCCAGAAAAGGCCCAGCTTTATTTGCATGTGGAAGATGCAGCCGCACAGCAGAAGCTGCACCAAACAGAGCCCGCGTACTACTCCATGTTGCGGACCTCTTTGGTTCCAACCATCATCAAGGGCGGATTCCGTTCCAACGTGATCCCGGCAGAAGCGGAAGCGCGCTTTGACGTTCGCGCACTGCCGGACGAAAACATGGACGCACTGAAAGCCGAGCTGGCCAAATTGTTCAACGATCCCGCCATAACGATTGCGGATGCCGAAAACGCGAACCAGCGTCCGGCCACTCCGCCCTCGGGGCTTGATACCGATGGTTTTCACGCACTGGAACACGCTCAGCAGAAGGTATTTCCCGGCGTTCCCACCATTCCCATTATGCAGGTTGGCGCCACGGATTCAGCGCAGCTCCGCGCCAAAGGTGTGCAGGCCTATGACATTGGCACGGTGATGAGCGCGGACGACCAGAAACACATTCATGGCAACGATGAGCGCGTGCAGCTCGCAGGCTTTGGCAAATTTGTGCAGTTCCTGTATATCGCGACGGTAGAGATTGCGGGCGCAAAGTAAAGCATCGGACGAAGCATGGATTTCAAAGACCGTAGAGTGTGGATTACCGGAGCGTCATCAGGGATTGGCGAAGCCATGGCATGCGCCTTTTCCCGGGCCGGTGCAAGGCTCATTCTTTCCGCTCGGCGCGAGGACGAGTTGAAGCGCGTCCAGGGCTTGTGCGGCGGCCTGCCCAACACACGCATTCTGCCGCTCGATGTCGGCGAGACCAAGGAACTAGCTGCAAAGACACGCGTTGCACTGGAAATGTTCGGCGGCATCGACATTCTTGTCCTCAACGCCGGCATTTCGCAGCGGGCGCTTACACGGGACACCGACGAGACTGTCTACCGTCGGCTGGTGGAAGTAAATTTTTTTGGCCCGGCCGTGCTCACCAGGGCGGTACTGCCTTCCATGCTGGAAAAACGCAGTGGACACATCGTGGTGATTTCCAGTGTCGCCGGCAAGTTCGGCGTACCGCTGCGTTCCGGCTACTCAGCCTCCAAATTTGCCCTGCACGGTTTTTATGAGGCATTGCGAGCGGAAGAAGGCAGAAACGGCATTCGCGTGACAATGGTGTGCCCCGGGTTCATTCGTACGGACATAAGCTTGTCCGCGCTTAAAGGCGACGGTAGCCAGCATGCGAAGATGGATCCCGATCTGGCCCAAGGCATGCCGGTTGATCGTTGCGCAGCGCAAATTCTAAGAGGAGTGGCGCACGAGAAAAAAGAGATCGTGGTCGCCGCTGTGCGCGAGAAGACGTTGGTCTACATCAAGCGGTTTTTCCCGGAAATGCTGGCCAGAATGATGATGGCCCGGTCCCGTTGAATAACGCGTCCGTGGCTCCCCCCCAGTCCCGACCGTGACGAAGACTTTGTGAGATCGCCCGTCACTGGTAAAATCGAAAGCGTACCATCGAGTCACGTATGTGGGGCTATAGCTCAGCTGGGAGAGCGCATCGTTCGCAACGATGAGGTCGTCGGTTCGATCCCGACTAGCTCCACCATCCTAACCTTTTTTTCAGTAACTTACAGCCTGCCCAATTTCATTTGTGCCGTTTTTGTGCCCACCATTTGACCGAGGGCACGGTTCTCGCTTACTTGCTGTCAGTTGTTATGGGCCTCTTTGTGTACACTCGGCACACCGGGGATTCCCTCAATCGTGAGGACCGGTTCTGGCGGTGCTGCCGTTGTCCCAAATGGATTCGAGGGACGCTCAACAGTTGTCCGTGATTTAGCCGTAACGTGCACATCTCCGGTCCGCCGGCCTGTAAACTGCGCCTGGTACAGAAATAGCATTTCTTTTCGGCGATAGCCCGGCAGTCAAAGCCCAGAATAAAGAGAAATAGCGCTGGCGAAGCTAACTGGAACCGACGGCCGGGCGGCGCCACAACAACTCGGAATCATTCCACAGTGACGTCTAGAGAAGATCACGTTCTACTGCTCACGAGCGTTTGAGATCATTGAGGATCATCTCGAGATGCCGGAGCGGACCAATGAACAGCTTCTTGTTTTCAACATGGAGGGCAATTAGCGACAGCCCAACCCAGACGGCGAAGACCGCAAGGCTTCCGAGAGGATTTCCTTCAATGCCGCCCTCGACGAAGAGGGTGAACGTGACCAGGACTATGATCGCGCAACTGATCGGAACACCAATCCAGTCCATACGCTTCTTGAACCGGAAGAAATCGGCAAGCAGGGCGTACTCACCCTCCACTTTGCGGAAGACATCGGGGACCGGAGAGGCAGGCGCTTCCGAGGGGCGACGGTACAATGTTTTTATCCTGCGTATGAGAGCCACGGTCAGCGGTATGTAGAGCGCTCCTCCGGCGAGACAGAGGAGCATGGTCTGCGTGACGCCCCAATGGCGAATGAGCGTGCCCGTAAGGAACGAGTAGAGAATGATCTGATACACAATTGCAGCCCAGGCGAACTTGCTAACTGTCTTAAGCTCTTTCCTGACGCGCGACGAGATGATCGTCTCAAAGTCTTTTCCGGTGAGTGGAGCAGGTTCCGCTTCATGGGCCTTACCGTCCTTCCATACATTCTCTATTTCATTGCTGTGTGCCATATTTTCTCCTCTGAATTGTTTATCTTCTTTGCAGGTAGTCTTTCAGCGCCCGCTTGATTCGTACTAAGCGAACACTCACATTGGTTCTGGTGAGACCGGTGATGGAGGCAATTTCATCGTAATCCTGATCTTCCAAATGGAGCAGAATGATCGCCTTGTCGATGTCCGTGAGGGTGTCGATAGCTTCATACAACAGATGAGCCTCCTCTTCCTGGTACAAGTGCTCGTTCATATCGGGCCCATGGGCAATCGAGTCAGTCAGCTCTGAACTTCGAGGCTTCCGGGTACTCCGCCGAATGTGGGTGATCACGGTGTTCAGGGCGACTTTGTGCATCCACGTGGAGAATTTTGATTCTCCCTTGAACTGCGGATATGATTTCCAGAGCTGATACATGATGTCCTGGAAGACATCTTCGCGTTCCACGGCATCGCGGGGAAAATAGGCATGGCAAACGCGATGGACGATCCTAATGTTCTGGTTCACATTTGCGAGGAACGATGTTTCCGGCTCCGCGTGCATACTGCCATCCTTTGTTCGAACACTGTATGAGTAGCTGGGGACAGAAAAAAACTACACTTCGGCAGCGATTTTGGGAAGAATGACAGGGTTGTCCGTGGACCGCAGCATCGCAATCAAGCGGTCATTGCCAGGTCGATGGTGATGTCTTGTCTTCAGGCCTGTAGCGGCTGTAATTCCCCGATGCCGGCGAGGTTCCTTCCGATACAGTCTGGCCGGCTCCTATCCGTTCTGACGATCTCATTCATCCAAGAAGACGCAATTCCATAGATAGCGCAAAGGGATTTATCTTGAAGGCTTCCGCCGTATTGAAAGCACTGCGTTCTTTGCTTCACGCGCAGCAGCCCGTATTTCTCTGGGGAGGCGTCCGCCGGCTTCGTTCAAGTCCGGTTCTGGCCAACGTCTGGCTTGCCGACCGGGACTAAGCCGCAAAGGTCGAAGAGAATACAGCTCCGTTTTAGCCATCCTTTGCGGCTTGGAGAATAGTTTTTAGCTCATCGGATTCGTGGGGACCCACGACTGGATTCCCCGTCTGTTGCATTTATTGGTTTGAAACGCTGTCGTTGGCGGGCTGATCGGTCGTCAGGTCGATAAACTCGTAATCATTCCAGCCGGTAATGCTGTGGTTGGCGGATTTGTCGGTGATCTCCATCCGGAGAGCATCGTACATCAAACCCTGAGCGCGGTTGGTGCTAAAGGTGATCACGTTGTCCTGTCCAGCCGGTTTCAGTTGGCTGGCACTCCATTGAAATACTACCCACTGGTAGGTTCCAGAAAGACCGCTACGCACTTGCGGGTCTGATTTTTTACCGGCATGCCAGATCAACGTTTGCCCGTTGAGAGCCACGATCAGACTGGCCTGGGTAGCAGCTACACCAACCGACAGGGTTGCGAATTGCCCCTGTGCCTGCTGGTCTGGAGTGGTGGCAAAGTGAACCTGCCAGGGCGGCACCGTTGCTGTGGCGCAGTTGCCGACATAAGCCGGACAGATGTATTTGTAGCCGTCCGTGGTATCGTCGGCGGGATTAAAAACACCGGCGAACAAACCGGGGTTGAAGCTCTGCCAGTGTACGTAATTCCATTTGTTCAGGTCATCGGTTGCGGGCGTCGATCCGACGGCGGTAGCATAGTAAATAACCGCTCCGTTGGTCGCCGCAAAATCCTCCCAGTAATTCCAATTGCCCCAATATTCACGATCATCTTGTTGAATAATGCGATCCCTGTCGTGTCGAGAGTTGTGGCCGTCCCGGTCGTGGTGATTACGGTCTGAAGCGTCGCGGTCATGGCGAGATTCGCGATCATTGTCATCCTCGTCCGCTAATACGTTGGTATGACCGTGCAAGAACTCATGGGCAGAGCGGTCAGGCTTACCGATTGTCCAGATGGGAGGCCCACTCCCAAAATTTTCAGGAGTGAATGTCAGGTTCAGATTGGTCTTCTGATTGGCGGTTACCGTTACATTGTCACTGCGAAGCTCACCCCATTTTCCCAGTACATACGCGGAGAGCCGATAGGTGCCGGGTACCAGACCGCGGAGCACAGCATCGCCATCCTCGTCGTCATTATTCACCCAGTACTGGTGTCCCACGCCGGAATATTGAAAATTGGTTTGATTGTCGCTCAGCACCGCCCACGCTTTGTTCTTCTCCCTTGCGCCGCCACCGGAGATGGAAGCCCGCACGGCTCCGCGTCCATTCGACGGGACATAACCGTTTTGCAGCAAAGTTGCTTCGTGGTCATACAGGCGGTTGACCGAACGGGCAGCATCCAGGGCATCGTCATATAAAGATGCCGGAGTATGGTTCCGAGGGGTAAAGGTGTTGAAATGGAAATAATATGGCCCGTACATCCGACTCAGGCTAGTTCCCTTGGGCACGTTAAAAGTAAAACCATTGTCCAGATGGTTGGATTGACACTCCATCATGAGGATGTTGCCCGTGAAGATCAGGTTTTGTTTGGTTGGACCGCCGACCAGCGACTCAAGATTGGGAATGACCGTCCATGCACCGAAGGTAGTGCCATAAACACCGTGAGCGCGATGCAAATACTCGAAGCTGGAGTAATCATACTTGGTATCGAACTGCCGGGTGAATCCTGCGGGCAAAGTCAATCCGTGCAGGTCGAGGGTAGCATCCTGAACTTGCCGGCCGGAATCGGACGCCGCTGCTGCGGGCACTACCGGTCTTGTGACAATGCTGGATCCCAGGTTATTCAATCCTGAGTTTACCGAATAAGTATTGGTGAAAAGCGTTTGGCTGATGCGAAATACATATTGGATCTGGCCCAGACTTCCGGCAATGTCGGTCGCCGAATGGTTGACTACGAAGTACGCGTGGAACCCCGCGTTGTTGTCCGTGATGATGAAATGCCGGCTATACGTGAACGCGTTCGTTGCGTTTGATGCAAAGGTAATCCACCAATCCAGGTAGTGATCGCCATCCTGTTGAAATCCGGCTGTGGTAGCGCCGCTACCCAATCCAGTGTTATCCATGTAAAACCCCTTGGGCTGGTGACTTGAACTGAGAACTGTGGCGTCAACCAGTTCCTCAGGACGGCCGTTCAAATGGACACTAAAAATGTCGCCTGTTGTGGAGTTCCAGTCGAGCGTGATCACGCCATTGCTGATCTTCCAGTCGCTGGCTTTGGTGGTGTCAACGGTTATGGCGGCTTTGGCCGGCTTCGCCGCATAAAAAGCAACAACAATAATTCCAAGGTAGAACAGGGTCTTCATTTGCGTCATGATATTCGTTCTCCCATAGCTTTCAGGTCCTGGGGGCGACACAACGATCAGGATGGTTGGCGCCAAACGCCCACGTTGGCCTATACGTCTTGTCCGGGACCGTTGCAAGTTCTTTTTGTGGAGGACTACGGTATTTCGGACTGCAAAACGGTGAATGCGCCAAACCAGCAGAGATAAGATGTATCCAAATGATTAATTTAGTTCAATTGAAGGCTCAGATCTGAAGCTCCGGTGTTCGTAGAGCCTTTTTCATTTGTTTTGTGTGACGAAATCACAATGTTAAGGAATTGTCGAGGCGTATCTGGTTTGCACCATTTTGGAAAATGCTTGAGCAGGATTCGAGCGACATTGCTCGCGATCCGCTCCGAATGGCAAGTTCGCGGCGACTCTCCGGCCCCTAGCCATAGCGCGAGCAACTCGATCACGCTTTCTATGGCTTCACTGACGCGGCTGGCTGGTTGATTCCTGCATTCCGCGGACAATCGAGTCGACGCAAGAGGGCGTCGTGCCCATACGTCGGGAAAAAGAAGGGGGACCAGCGTTTGTTGATAAACCGAAAAAGCCAATTTCGCATCGAACATGGCGTAGCTAAAACTCTAGGAGCGCATCCATGATCAACGTAAGTAAGGCATTTAGCAGTTTTTCGGTGAATGATATTCAGAAGGCCAGGGAATTCTATGGCAAGACGCTGGGGCTCGAACTTTCCAGCGGCCCGGAAGGTACCCTAATCGTGCCGCTTTCCGGCGGCACCAAAGCGCTGATGTACCCTAAACCCAATCACCAGCCGGCAACTTTCACCGTCCTGAATTTTCCCGTTGAAAGCGTGGAAAAAGCCGTGGATGAACTGAGCCAACGCGGCGTGCGATTTGAGGTGTACAACGAACCCAACCTAAAGACGGACGCACGCGGGATTTCTCGGGGGAGTGGGCCGACGATCGCGTGGTTCAAGGATCCGGCGGGGAATATCTTGTCGGTGCTGGAAGCAGCCTAGCGGAAAACAGACGAATCAAGATGAGCTCGCTTGCTATACAGCGTGATCTTGCCGTGCCGATGCGCGACGGCGTACGTCTGTTCGTGAATCTGTTTAGGCCCGCTGATGATGCATCGTGTCCGGTCATCATGTCCGTCACGCCATATGGGAAGGACAATCTTCCGGATCGCGTCGCAACATTTTTTATGCGCCTTTCGGGCATCAAGTTCGGCAAGCTCAATCTCTCCCGGTTGACTGGTTTTGAATCGCCGGACCCGGTCTATTGGGCGCGCCAAGGCTATGCGGTGGTGCAGGCGGACGTTCGCGGGATGCACAAATCGGAAGGACGAGCGGGAGTTCTCCGGCAACAGGACGCGGAGGATTACTACGACCTGATCGAATGGGCCGCGTCCCAGTCATGGTGTACCGGGCGAGTTGGTCTTATGGGCGTCTCGTACTTGGCTATGTCGCAATGGCATGTGGCTGCCCTCAAGCCACCGCATCTGTGTGCAATAGTGCCATGGGAAGGTGCAACTGACTTATATCGCGAATTGGCATTCCATGGCGGCATCCCCGAAACGAAATTCGTTCCCCTCTGGGCCAAAATGCGTCTTCAGCGTGGGCATAATGCCAGGTTCCCGATGGCAGAAGATTTCTTGGTCGAGAGAGCGGCCCATCCGCTAGACGATCTCTACTGGTCCTCGAAACGACCCGTCCTCGAGAATATCGAGGCGCCGACATTAGTATGCGCCAGTTGGTCTGATCATGGATTGCATACCCGAGGATCGATCGAAGGGTTTGACCGGATATCTTCCAGGCAAAAGTGGCTCTTCACCCATGGACGCAAGAAGTGGGAGACATTCTATGGCGAGGAGGCACTGGTCTGGCAGAAGCGATTTCTCGATCACTTCCTCAAGGAACGCGACAACGGGATGGATCGAGTGCCTAAGGTGCGCCTGGAAATCCGGAAAGCCTTCTACCAGCACGAGGTTCGTTCAGAAGAGAGCTGGCCGCTGCCGTCGGTGCAGCCAACTCGGTTCTATCTTTGCGCGAGAACCGGCAGCCTGCAACGAGAACCGGCCGCTCCTGACGGCAAATTGCAGTACCGATCCACCAGCCGAAATGGAAAGGCAGTTTTCTCTTTTCGATTCGAGCAGACAATCGAACTGATTGGCAGCATGAGGTTGAAGCTCTGGGTTAGCCCGTCTGAAGGCGATGATCTGGATCTTTTCGTGGTCCTGAGAAAGCTCGATTCTACCGGAAGCGAGATCTTCTTCTCTGGCTACAACGGATTTGAGCGCGATGGACTCGCCAAAGGGTGGCTTCGAGCGTCACACCGGGAGATGGATCCGTCGCGCAGCACCTCGCTCCGTCCATGGCACAGCCATACTCGCATTCAAAAAGTTCGTTCAGGAGACATCCTGCCAGTAGAAATTGACATTTGGCCCTCTGCGACGCTCTTCGAGGCTGGATCTACTTTGCAGTTGACGATCCAAGGTCACGATGCGGCGAAATACCCGGCCTTTGGCCATCGTAAGCTCGTCAACCGTGGGTGGCACACTGTTTTCACGGGAGGGCCGTATGACTCCTCCATCACCGTGCCGCTGAACAAGCGTGGTTGCTGAACAAGCTCCAGGTAGTCGGCAATCCCTCCATAACCGGATTGGGTAAGGTGGCTCGTGATCCGGGCAGAAATGCGGCTGGTATTGCCCGGATTATTCGGGATACCCTTCCTTGCTGCGAAGATACTCGGCGATTTCGGCATAAATGCTTGGGCCTGGGGCGCTCGCGCTGAAAGTATTCGACTTTGTCGTCGCCACTCTTCCGTACGAAATACTCCGCCCCACCGAAAGCGACGTGGCTTTGTGCGGGCCGTCGTCGGCATTGACGCACCGGCTTCAACAAGCTTCTGCGCCGCAGCGAGCGAGCCGGAGCAAACTGCATTGTGCAGAGCAGTGGCGTTGGGAGTGTCGAGCGAATGTGTAAACTGGCGCGGGTCAGTCGTGCCGGGTTCTAAGCCGGGTCAGAAAATGATCTTGAACCCCAACTGCACATTGCGAGGACCACCAGTCCCGATCACGGGGTTGGCATCGGCTACGTCGGGCGTGGCACAGGCACAGCCAAACTGGCCAGGCACAGTGGCATCAACCCGGCCAAATGTGTTGTTCACTCCATAGGGGTTGGCGAGGTTCGGATGGTTCAGCACGTTGAAGAACTCCGCCCGGAGTTGGATGGTCGCGCGATCGGCAAACTTCCAATTCTTGACTACTGACAGATCCGATGCGTACAACGCCGGTCCGCGAAAGATGTTGCGGCCCATGGTTCCGAACTTTCCCGTAAGAGGAGGGATCAAGACAGAGTTCCCTACGGCATAGCAGCCCAAGCCGGCCAGTTCAGAAGTAGCGCCCGTTTTCGTTGCGGCGTTCGTACAGGCAGCGGGAATGGCAGGCACACAAGGCGGCGTGCCGCCGAAACCGAAACAAGGTATTCCACCAGGTCTCGCTTTAAAATCGCTTGGATTCCCGAAGAAATCCCAGCGTTCACCACCCTCTCCGGTTTGGCTGAAATCGCTTCCTGCGACTACATTCCAAGGCTGTCCGCTCTGTAGAGTCACAATCGAATTGAGCTGCCAGCCTTGCAGCAGTTGGCCCGGCGACTTTTTACCAGGGATTACGTAGGTCGTTGACAAAGCCAGCCGGTGCCGAATGTCCATATCGCTGCTTCCGTATTCCAGATTAGGACGCAAAGCGTCCATGGCTTCGGGAGCCCGATTATCGGATGCCTGGTCAAGAGCATGGGACCATGTATAGCCCAGAAGCAACGATAGTCCATGCGTAGAACGCAGCGTCAAAGTAGTTTGCAGACTTTGGTAATTGGACTCATAGCCATTTCCGAGCTGGTTGATGACCCCCAAGAAAGGGAACTTGCTGTTGAATGGACGTCCCGCTTGTTCGCAATGCCCGCAGGTTATCTCAGCAGCCGAGTTCTGATTAACCTGGTTGATATCGTAGATGCTGAGCAATTTTGTGGCATGGTTGCCTACATAACCAACTTGCAGCGAAAGATTGCTGGCCAATGCCTCCTGGATGTTGAGATTCCAGTTGGTAACGTACGGAGTGCGAAGATTGCGATTTACAGCGAAGGTATCACAAGGTGCTGCGCTGCAATCAACGCTGGCAACGTTGAATACCGGGCCGGCAGTGGTCCAATTGAGGTTCCCTCCGGGAACATTTTGTACGCCGGCGTTAATCGTTCCTCCCGCGGGTGACACTCCCAGGGCCCCGGTGGGGACGATATTAATGCCAATCGTTCCCGGATCATTGTTCAGGTTGAATTGTCCGATGAAGGCATCAAAATGGGGGATTTCGTACATGACACCGCCGCCCGCCCTAATCACCGTCTTGCCGTTGCCTCTCAAGTCCCATGCGAATCCCACGCGCGGGGCAAAATTGTTATGGTCCCCGTTATAAGGCGAACTGATCTGCTTCCCAACCTGAACCAGTCCCTGCTGGAAATCGAAATTGCCCAGCAGATTGTCGACTTCCTTGATAACGGTGTTTAACTCGTAGCGCACCCCGAGGTTGACCGCGAATCGCTTAGACACATGCCAGTCATCCTGGATGAAGGCCCCGTACGACCAAAAGCTGACGTGGCGCCGCGAATTTCCAAGAAAGATGCGCCCTGAGGTCGGCGCTCCGGCAAAAAAATCTTCCAGCGGTGTGGAACCGGCGAACGCAGCGTCACCGACGAAGTTTATGCGCCCCTTACCCAATCGGTTCTTAAGGTGGTCAACGCTGCTACGACGGGCTTCGCCTCCAAAGGCGACAATGTGTTTCCCGCTTGAATGAGTAATGTTGTCCGTGAATTGAAACGTCTGAGCAGGCTGCAGGATCTGCGGCCAACCGGAGTTGCCACCAAATATCCCGCCGGTTGCGGTCTGCAGAAACCCGGCAATCACGATCTCCGGCATTCCGAAATTAAGAGGACTCGTCACGCCGGTGTTGATGCCCAGCCCAGTCGGATTCATATTCGCGTCCACTGTGAGAAACGATTGCCGAAGGCGGTTGTATCCGAACCTGGCTTCATTCACCCAGCGTAGACTGGGCGTCCAGACCCAGGTGGCGCCAAGCGTCTGGCCGCGGGTCACGGCCTGTGACTCCCATTGTGGTTGCAAAACGATCTGGTCCTGTTCGGTTTGTAGGCTGTCACCGATAAAATACACCCCACTCAATTGATGATGGTCGCTGATGTTGTAGTCGAGCTTGATGAGACCGTTGTCTCCCCGGTTGGTGTTGGGGAAGTTGGTCGTACGCGTCGTCGGACCCAATGAGGAGGTCCCATTATTGGCGGGGAAAAGGGTTGTCAGCTTCAAGCTCAAAGGGCTCACCGTCAATGCCTGCCCCTGCACACCCGCGATGGCGTCCGGGATGCTATTTGTGGCATCGCCCCCCAGTGATACGGTAGCGGGAGACTGCACAATGTTTGTTACCCCCACTAGATCGCGCACGCCTTCATAGCCGCCAAAGAAGAAAAACTTGCTTTTGACAATGGGGCCACCAAAGGTAGCTCCGAACTGATGTAAACGCAGTTGCTGCGAGCCCGGTGGAGGATTAAAGAAGTTCCGGGCATCCAGAGCGGCATTGCGGCCAAAATAATACGAGGTGCTGTGCAAAGCGTTGGTACCGGACTTTAGTCCGACGTTGACGGTGGCGCCGGGCTTCCAGCCAAATTGCGCTGGAGGATTCTCCTGGGCATTGAATTCCTGGATCGCATCAATGGGCAAAATAGTCGCCGGCGTACCTTGTACGCCTGATCCGTTAATAACACTCTGGCCAAAATACGGATCGTTGTTGTCGATGCCATCCACCATAAAATTATTGTCCTCGGGACGAACACCATTGGCGCTGATGGAACCGATTCCGCCGCCCGGATAACGCACGATCCCCGGCCGCAAAACCACGAGATTTGTGAAATCACGGCCATTCAAAGGAAGATCATTGATTGCTCTGTTGCTGAGCGTTCCGCCCAGTGTATCGTTGGTGGTCTCGATCAGCGGAACGTTTCCGGTCAGCATGACGGTCTCCGATATCAGACCAACCTGAAGATCAAAGTCGATACGAACGTCCTTGGCGACCTGTAGTTCAACATTTGGACGATCTACACTCTTGAATCCTTGACTCTGGACATGGATTTTGTAAGTACCGGGAGGGAGATCGGGAGCAGCATAGTTTCCGGACTGGTCCGTCTTCAATTTACGCGCACTTCCTCGCTGCATATCGGTGATGACCACTGTGGCATTACTCAAACTCGCGCCACTTTGATTGCTAACGCTCCCCAGAATGCGCCCGGCATTCGTCTGCGATGACAGAGGAAGAGAAACCAGAAGTAACAAGAAGCCAACTAGAGTCCCTGTCGGCATTGTCTTTATCGGGGAAAAATTCATCGGGGAGTTCATCAGAAATAATCTGTACATTGCTCCCACTCTAGCACCGTAAAACAGAAGAGTAATATTAAGTTTTTTATTAGCCCGTGGTACGGGTACAAAGGTATTCATTATTCACCGCGGGTTCGATTCCGGATTGCCGGCCTGGACTAAGCCGCTGGCGCGGCGCGTCGTCGCTGTTCCAGGCTGGAGCAAATGCCATGGCTATCCGGGTAAATGCCTTGGTGACTCAATGATCGAATGAGTTGAGACGGGCACGCCCCGCGAACGCTGTACTTCAACTGTGGCAAGGGACAGTGGCGATGCTTCATTTCTTTTTGTCCTGTACCAGGATGTGCAGCAGTTCACTATCGGCCGTATCATGGCTGAGTTCCCAGAACATCACTCCTCCGAGATGGTGTGCGTGAACATATCTTACCTTCACGCGCAAAGCCTGCGGGCAATCGTAGCTCCAGAAAGTCTGTTCATTCCATACGGTACAGGTTGCCGCGGTTGAATAGTAGTGGCGGTCGGACGTTTCGGGCAACTGCTTGAGCTCGCGGTAGCTGCTGGGCAGAGTCGACTCCCCTTGGGCCTTCTGATAGAGGCCATGGTTGACGTCTTCAACACCGGCCCATCCCTTCCCGTAAAACGGCACACCGAAAACAATCTTTGATGCCGGCACTTGTGCGCGCAGGAAACCTTTTACCGCAAAATCACCGTGGCGGTTGTGAAATTTGGGGCCAGTTGCATCCTTGGGATCATGAAAGAGGGCGCTGTGGAAAGCCGTGAGCGGCTCCGAATTCCAGTGCAGGTCATAGGCCATGACGGCTAGAAAATCCATGGAGCGCGAGATTTTTTTCAACTCGAAGTTGGAATAGCGGCTGTGAGCAACAATCCCGGTTTCACAGCGTTCAACTGGCGGCGGAATTCAGCAGCCATGGCGGTAAAGTTTGCCTTGTCGGCAGGCTGTCCTGGTTCAACGCCTCCTGTGACAGGATATTCCCAGTCAATGTCGATACCATCAAAGATCCCCTGCGCGGTGATGCCATCCGCAAATTCTCCTTTGATAAAAAGATTGATGCACGATTCGACAAAATCATGCAGGTGTTCAGGTTGCACTGCATTTGAGAACCCGCCTGATTGTCCCCAACCGCCGAGCGAGATAAGCAGTTTGATCTTCGGATGAAGATGTTTGAACTCCAGCAGTTGATGAAAAGTCCCGCGCAGCTTTTTGTCGCCCACGGGATCGTCCGTGCCGTCAACGCTGGTCGCGGCGTCATAACTCTGGTACAGAGCCACTTCCGGATTGGTGATCTCACAGCGATTGTTTGCCACTCTCCCGAACGCATAGTCAACGTGAGTGAGAAGTTTTGCTGCGCCGCTGGTCTCAATGTCCTTTACGCGATAGCTGCCAGATCTGGCGCCACGCTCGTTAAAATACCCGACCACACGGAATACCTGCCTGTGAAGCTGCGGTATGTGCTTGGGTTGGCTTTCGGCGCGGAGCAAAGAAATCACTAATACAGCAAAGGCAAGAAGTCTGGTTAAGGTGTCGCGCATTAGATTTCTCCTGAGCTTTTCCTAGTCCGAACTCGCGGGCTCAGATGTGGTGGACCGTCACTATGGTCGCCGATATCTGTCGTTCGCCAAGAATACAAGATCAACCAGCATTGAATGGTGTGGTAGTCAAATCACCGAGGGAAGACTTCGAATTTGGTGGTCTTCCGGCCAAGTATCGGTATACCATCCCGCCAGTTGTTCACAGCCGGCTGTTCTTGTTGTGTTCCTCCATGAAATTCAGCCAGAAACGGTCGAATGCGTCTGAGACAATGTCTCAGAATGGGGGCGGTCAAAGCAAAGTCCGACCGGATTCGGGCAAACTCGGCGTCGTAGGTCACAACATCAATACTTCTCGTCACGACTCCAAGCCGCCCATTCCAGCGCAGCTAGTCTAGGTCATTTCATTGCCGATTTTGTAATTCAGCATCGCCTTGCTGGGCGGATCAATGAATTCGCAACAGCGCGGTTCATGGCGAGGCTGATGGGACGAGGGCAAACAGGAGGCTTTCAATTTTGGCAACGATCATATAATCAAAACTGGACAATATCATGGCGACCCAGTTTTTTGCGCAAAACAGTAAAAGTTGCTAAATTGCGAAGGTATCGCGCCAGATTCGTGGCGCTCCCAGATGAAGTGAATGGAACACGGGCATCCAGGATATCTTTGCATTCAAATGGAAATGCCGCCGGGACAGATGAGTACATGCCAGATTCAAATGTGATCCGCATCCTCGTTGTGGACGACCATTTCATGGTCCGAATGGGCCTTTCTGCTTCGCTGAATGTGGAGCCAGACATGAGGGTCGTAGCTGAAGCGGGCAGTGGCGAGGAAGCACTCGAGGCCTATCGTCAGCATCAGCCGGCATTGGTACTGATGGACGTTCGACTGCCGGCCATGAGCGGCATCGAGGCCGCCGCGGCGATTCTTGGCCAATTCCCGAATGCGCATCTTCTTATGTTGTCCACACACGCGGGAGAAGAAGAGATCTATCGCTCACTGCAGACGGGGGCCGCTGGATATATTCTAAAGAGCGCAGTACGTGAACAGCTTCTTCATGCCATTCGACAAGTCCACCGCGGTGAGCGGTACATAGATCCCAACGTAGCGTCGCTTCTGGCGGCTCGGTTGTCACACCGCTCGCTGACCAGCAGGGAGTTGGAGGTTCTGCGAATGGTGGTAAAGGGGTTGAGCAATAAAGAGATTGCGGCAGCATTGAACATTGCCGAAGTCACTGTGAAGTTGCACGTTAGTCACGTGCTGGAGAAGCTAAACGTGAAAGACCGCACACACGCTGCAACCGAAGCACTGAAGCGTGGCATTATTTCCTCTTAGTGGCCAGTGAGATACACCGTGCCTGTCCTTGCCGGGGGTTCAATACCTTGTGATAAGAGTTGGTTCCAACTATCATGGCGCGCTCATGCGAGATCATAGATCACGAATCGTTCTGTTATTGTTGTGGTTCATCGGAATGGCAGGATGGGCGGCAGCGCAATCGTCGCCGCTTCCCGTGCTTACCAGTGTAGATCAAGTACGCCGGCTCACTCCCGATAAGGCGCAACTTGGCTACCCTGTGCGGATTCGGGGAGTGATCACTGACGATATCCCGAGACCCGATTTCTTTGTGCAAGATGAAACGGCGGGCATCTATGTCGAAGGCAGTCGCCCCCTAAAGGCTTCTCACGTCTTTGGCGACTTCGTCGAAGTCGAGGGAATTACCGGTCCCGGCCGCTTTGCCCCGGTTATTCGCGAGCAGCATATACGTGTGCTCGGAAGAACGGCGTTGCCGAAGACCCGTGTCTATGCCTTCCATGAGCTAGCAGACGGTCAAAAAGATAGCCAATGGGTTCAGGTGCGCGGGATTGTTCGTTCAGTTTCTATTGACCGCACTTCCTGGCATGAGGCTACACTTGCCATGAATGTATCCTCCGGAGCGAACCAGTTCAGTGTTCGAACTCCTCTCGGCGGTTCGCAGGATGTTTCTTCCTGGGTGGGCAAGGAGGTACTGATCCAGGGCGTCTGCGGAACTCTGTTCAATGCTGAGCGTCAACTGGTTGGCATATTGCTTTATGTGCCGAGGCTTGAATTCATTCGGATCGAGACACCTTCAGACGAAGTGCCGTTCGCAGCGTTGATGCGTTTTTCACCTGACGGGCGAGTGGGCCATAAAGTGCGCGTGCGCGGCGTTGTTGCGTATCAGCAGGCTGGAAACGTATTGTTCCTGGAGAGCGGCGCCAAAGGCTTGCGAGTATTTGCGCAGCAGGACACGCAGGTGCAGGTTGGCGACATCGTTGATGCGCTTGGTTTTCCCTCCGTAGGTGAGTCGGAGCCGGTTTTGGCGGACGCGGTATTCAGCGTAATTGGCCATGGGCCAATACCCAAGCCAATCAATCTCGATCTCAATGCTTCTTGGGGAACCTTCGACGCTCCCTGGGGGCGCTACGATGGAACTTTGGTGAGCACTGATGCTCGATTAGTCCATCTTGAACTACAGTCTTACGGTGCGAGCTTGCTGTTGCAGCACGGAGCAACGCTATTTGAGGCACGCTTACAACCGGCTGATCTCAAGGACCTCCAGATATCCGTTCCGCTCGGTAGTGAACTTCGCCTTACTGGAATCTGTCTGGTGCGCAGCGGTGGTATGTGGCGTGTCCCGCAGTCGTTTCGACTGTTGCTGCGTTCGCGAGGCGACATAACGGTCTTGCGCACACCGTCTTGGTGGAATCTGCGCCACACCCTGTGGGTATTGGCTGCTACGGGAACAGTTCTGGTGCTGGTGATCGCCTGGGTGGTGGTATTAGGACGACGCCTGCGTGAGCAAATGGCTCTGATCCGCCAAAAATTACGCGGCAACGCAGTACTGGAAGAGCGCAACCGGATTGCGCGTGAGTTGCATGACACGCTGGAGCAGGAACTTGCAGGTATCACGTTGCAATTAGATCTGGCCGCAGATTGCTTCCAACAAAGCCCCGCCCTCGCAAGGGGAGCGATTGACATGGCGCGCAACATGAGCCGGCATAGCATGATTGAAGCACGCCGTTCGGTATGGGACCTGCGATGCAATTTGCTGGAGAACGGCACGTTGGTTTCTGCCTTGACGCAAGCGATTCAATCGATAGCCACACTGGACCAGGCTAAGGTGCAGGTACGGATAGATGGCGGACCTTACCGTTTGGCGCCGGAAATCGAGATGAATCTGCTCCGCATCGGGCAGGAAGCGGTGGCGAACGCGCTCAAGCACGCCGGCGCCCGGAATATTGAGGTGGAGTTGCGATATGATTCCGCTAAACTTTGCCTCTATGTTATCGATGATGGCTGCGGCTTCACGCCAGGAGATCCTTCGTTCATTGCAAGAGGGCATTTTGGTCTTCTTGACATGCGTGAGCGCGCACAATCACTTGGTTGTCATTTGCAGATCGATAGTGAGCCTGGCAGAGGTACACGTCTCAAGGTGGAAGTTTCAGCAGCGGCGAAGCAGTTGCTCCCTGCCTGATCATTTGGACGGTTAGGCAGCTAGGCAGGCCATCCTTACCGACAGGCGCATGAGAGCTCGATCCGTGCACGAGCTCCCACACAAGAGTTATCCGGAGAAGCCACGTACGTAGATTGGTTGTGGCTTCGATTTATTTGCCTTTAGGGTTGTTGTACGAGCGTCCATGCCTGCGCGCCTGTTCCGTTGCAATCAAAAATTTGTAAGCGCGCACCATTGGCAGTCGAAGCGCTCGGCACATCTAAACATCGGCCGCTCCCGCGTTCAACGAACTTGAAAGCGCCATTGCCGAGAGAGATGGGCTGCCATTGCTGATTGGCGCCGCCGCCAAACTGCCAAAGCTGAATCGGGCTGTTGTTTACCGTACCGAAGTTGGTGACGTCCCAGGTCTCGGCAGGCGCGTTGCGGTTAATAGCTTTGAAGAAGCCGCCATCGGTAGGTTGGAACTGCCACTCCTGATTGACCTGGCCATTGCCACAAGCCCACTGTTGCACAGCAGTGCCGTTCACGGTGCCAAATCCGGTTGCATCCACGCAGTCGCCACTATTTTGGTTGATCACCTTATACCAGGCGCTGCTGTTGATGCCACTGTCCGCCCTATAAATGCGCACGTAGTCGACCAGCATCGTCGCTGGATTGGGCGTCGATCCGTTGGTAAATCCTGGGAACCCTCCACCACCAATGGCGAGGTTCATCAGGATGAAGAACGGCTGATTGAAAACCCATTGACCGTTGACGCCCGCAGTGGAGGGAGTCACGGTAAAGAAAGGCTGCGTGAAGTCGTCGCGATAGAACTGCATCTGGTTCTGAGACCAGATAACGCCATAGACGTGATAGCCAGCATCATCCGTCCTTCCACCGTTGGGAAATCCGGTTGTCCGACCCACCCCGTTGCCCCCAGAGTATCCTGGCCCGTGAATGGTAGAGGACGTGACATTCGGCCCGTATCCCTGGACCCATTCCATGATGTCCTGCTCGCCGCTCTGTGGCCAACCGACACTGCCAATGTCGTTCCCCAGCATCCAGAACGCCGGCCATAAGCCCGCGCCAACGGGAAGCTTCATCCGAGCTTCGATGCGCCCGAACTGAAATTGTGCCAGCCCTTGGGTCTTCATGCGTCCTGAGGTCCAGTTTCCACCCGAGTTTCTCGCCTGAATGACCAGGTTGCCGGTGCCGTCTTGAAAGATATTTGGGCTGCCGGCATTGCATGGAAATGCATTGGATCCCGGCGAACAATAGGTCTCGAGTTCACCATTGCCAAAGCCTCCGCCGCCCGTATCGTAGGTCCATTTTGACGGATCGGGAGTCGCACCTCTTGGACCGTTGAATTCATCATTCCAGACAAGAGTCCAGGTGGTCTGGCCGCTTGCGCTCGCGACAAGGAATGTGGCCATCAGTAAAGTGAAAGCTAGAGCCCTCAGAGTTTTGGGCCGAGGAACGAAAGCAGATTGCGACCGGCTCGAAGCGACTGTCGCACAGCGACAAGATTTTCCGTGATCAAATATCATCGAAGTGTCTCCTTAGTGTTGGTTGTGGTTGCCACGGGCAGATCTAAGCAATCATCAAACAGATTCTTGAATATTCATCGTTCGCTAAGGCTGTTTGTACCAATCTCCAAGCCTGGGCGCCAGTCGCATTACAGTCGAATATCTGTAGCTGCACACCGTTCGCCGTGGAAGCGCTAGGTACATCCAAGCATCGACCGCTGCCTCGTCCAACGAACTTGAAGCTGCCATTGCCAAGCGAGACGGGCTGCCATTGTTGGTTGGTTCCTCCGCCAGGATTCCAAAGCTGGATCAAACTTCCATTGGTGGTGCCGACGTTGAGGATGTCCCAGGCCTCGGCAGGCGCATTGCGGTTGATAACTTTGAAGAAGCCGCTGTCAGTGGGCTGGAATTGCCATTCCTGGTTGGACTGCGCGTTACCGCAGGCCCACTGCTGCACAGCAGTGCCATTGGCAGTGCCTCGGCCGGCCGCATCCGCGCACGCTCCGCTGTTTTGATTGACGATGTTGTACCAGGCGCCGCTATTAATGCCGCCATCGCCATTCACGCCGCCGAACAGCGCGGGTGCCAGCGTCGGATTAAGGAAAAAGCTGTTGGCGGTAGTCCATTGCGACCAATCGCCTGCGATTGTGGCGGCAGAGTCCGATTGAATATTGGGAATTGGAGGCAGGTTGCTGTTCGTCTCATAGAGTCCCCAGTTTCCCTTGGTAGATTTGTAGGCCCATACCGTCCAATTCAGGTTGTTGCTGTTATATTGGCTCGTTGTGAATTGCCAGACGGCCGTACTGTTCCCGAAGTCATTGAATTCGCCGATGTAGCCTGGAACGTTATAGGACGCATGGCTCTTGAACTGGCTGACCTGATTGACGGCTCCATTTTGTACCGCACTGGCCGTCCCACTCCACTGGTACTCATGCATTTCATAAATTACATTGGTCCAGCCAAAGGTGGAGGGAGGAGGAAGCATGTCCCAATTCCAGCTGCCGAATGTTCCTTCAAGAATGCAAATATGTGTTGGATCCTGGATGCGCACAGCGTTGAAGAGATTATTTTGCGCGGTTACGGCAGCTTGATTGCTGGGTGCATTCATCGGTTCATTCAGCAGGTCATAAGCTGCGACGTTGGGATTTCCGTTGTAGTGAGCCGCAATCTTCATCATCAGTTGATTGGTTGCCGACTGGTCTGCGCTGCTGTTCCAATATGTATTTGTATTTTGCTGTCCGGTATCCTGGCTGGTGGACTGCGCTCCTACTACGCCGTGCATGTCAATGATGGTGTAAATGCCGCGGGCGGCTGCCGCGCTGACCACCCAGTCCAGCATCGTAAACGCATCGAGCCGCCATTGACCATCGAGTGTTTCGAAATTTGCCCACCAGACCGGCACGCGTATGACGTTCATACCCTCCGCTCTGATATTGTCCAGGTCAACCGTTGTTATCCAGCTCTGTTCATAGGTCTTGATGAGGCCCTGCTCCGTCGCCACTCCAAACCGGTTATCCAGTGTCTTGATAATGCTGAAGTTGTCTGGCAAGCCGGAAGAGTCTGCCGGGGTCATCCAGGTTTCGATGGTCAGCCACCCGCCCAGGTTTACGCCGCGCAATGATACTTTATTGCCGTTGGCGTCCACGATATTTTGTCCGCTGGTGTGGAGCAAGCTGAGAGATTGCGCCTGGGCGAATTTAGTACCGCTACTTAAGAAAACTAACAAGGTCATTGCTGCCACAATGTACTTGCGCAGTATTCTTAGAAATCGACACGGATCAAGAAAATCTGCTTTCACGGCTCGCTCCTTGGGAATGTGATTATCGGATGCTCAGTGATAGCAACTTGTTGCAGGGGAGTCGGAAACTCCAAATGTTGCCTCAGAGATCGTAGGCAAGAAACAAATATAAAACTACTGTACAGGCGAGGAGGAGATAGATATGACGTTCGTATAGCTGCAAGGCTGAGTGAATTCCCAAAGCGGGAAAATTAAGATCGTCCAACTTTGTGCGCGACATACTGAATGTGAAACTCGGAGCCCGAAGATCACCGCTTCCGGTGTTTCAGCGCGGCTGCGCAGTTATCACTTCCAAACAAGTGTAGCGATGGAATCGGCAGGAAGCGCCACCTCGACCGCGCTTTTTCCTTGTTTGATCCAAACTGTCCGCTGGGTTGCTCCCGTGTTTGTCAACACCGCGGCATAGGTGCCGTCAGGGTTCTCGGCGGCGACATGATGAATATCCCTGATCACACCGTCGGACTGAATGATCATGCTTGCCCGTCGAAACGAACGTGAGTAGTGAGCAAGGGCCCAATATTGTCCGCTTCGTATGATTTCCCTGGTTCGAGAGTGAATCGTGACCAAACCGCCGCACGAGAAAGGACCTACATTTGGCTTGCCGTTTTCATCCAAAGCCAGATTCCATCCGATGATGCAACGAATCCCATTCCGCAGGATTCCACAGAATGTCTGGCTCCATTTTGCCCAATCCACGGAGTAATTAGGATCAGTGATTTCCGGTCCGCCCTCAGTCCAATACATCTCGGCGTCCGGATACGCTGCGAAAACTTTTTGCACCAAGTCTGGCTGTCCGAGATATCCATGCCAGGCAACCGATTTCGTGTATCTTCGTACCTTTTCATCATCAAGTTCACAAATGGCCCTCCCCCAGAGGTTGTAATTGTGATCGAGCAGC
>WNGQ01000036.1_pt1 | contig 118225 bp, 106 predicted proteins | sample 5407661 | NCBI WGS metagenome assembly WNGQ01 (sample SAMN13153382, study PRJNA577476) | soil metagenome | isolation source: 60 cm soil or saprolite under Garry oak tree replicate 2 | place: USA:California | collected 2016-06-15 | reverse complement strand
GAGTTGCGCGAGCGAGGCTGAGACCTCGCGCACCGCGTCGCTTTGAGTGACGGACCCCGCGATTGCCTCGGGACCAGCGCACAGTGCGGTCTCGCAGTCGCGGAGTCCGGCTCTGATACGCTCGATGCGGAAGACCAACTCGTGTAAGCCCGCACCCTCCGCGGTCCGCAACGCGGTATTCATGAGGGCTTCCGCGCGGCCGACTTGTCCAAACCGCGCCCAACCGATTCCCATCTTCAGGTGGCAGTCGGCAAGGATGTTCGGCGGCATGCCCGCCATTTCGGCCTCGCACCGTTCGCGCCAGCGCTCGAACCCAAGCCGATCGCGCCGGTATGACGTGCAGTTCATCAACTCGATTAACACGTTCTGCATGACGTCTCGAAAACTGCCGCGACGAATGACCTCGGTGAGTGCACGTTCCGCACCGTCGGCGTCGCCCACGCTGAGGAGCATGACGCCGAGGTCAGAGAGAACACGCGTGCGCGAGAGGTCGTCATCGTACAGCTCGAATGCACGCCAGCTGTGAGGAATCGCATCAGCCGGCCGGCCTCCGGTACTGAGGACCACCCCGAGCCCCTGATGCGCGAGCGCCTGGGCTTGTCTGTCGCTCCACCGTTCCGCATCGGGCAGCGTTTCCCGGAGCCGTTGCTCCGCGGCCGCCAGATTCCCGCGACCGAGCAGCGTGTAGGCGCGCGCGAGGCGACTCACCAACTCCGAATGGGTGTCTCCCGTATTCCTGGCGAGTTCGCCGGCCTCAGCGTAAAGCTCGTCAGCATCGTCGAACTCGTTGACTTTCCGAAGCACGCGCGCCATGCGGAGCCGGACGGCAATGGTTTCCGAAGACGTCATACGACCACCACCGACACGCGTCGCGGCCTGGAGGACATCCAGCGCTTCGTCGAGCAGCAACACGTCCTCAAGGTGATGAGCGTAGGCGAGCAGCGCTGGCAGCACGAGCCGCACGTCCTGTTCCTGGAAGGCGTCGGCGGCGCTGCGCACCAGGCCGACGAGGTGAGCGGCCTCGACGTCATCCGCGGGTAGGTCGCGGCACGAGCGCTCGGTCGCCGCATGCTGATAGTGGAAGGCGTCGGCGTAGAGCGGCTGAGGGTCCTCGAGCAGGTCCACGAGGCGCAGCGCGAGAAAGGCGCCCTGGCTGAGCCGAGCATCGGCCGCGCCGGCCGACGCCGCGCCGGCCAGGCGGCGGAGAAACACAGCGTGTGGCAAACCCGACTGCCGCAGCGCGGCGTCGCGCATCGCTCGAGGCTCCCCCGAAACTGCTTCCCCAAGGTAGCGCTACCCGGGCAAAAAGCTACCGGCTGCGGCGCAGCAGCACTTCCATCAGGGCCCGGATGGCGCGGCCCCGGTGCGACACCCGCTGCTTCGCGGGCAGGGCTGCCTCGGCGAAGGTCATCTCGAGGTCGGTGGAGAAGAACAGCGGGTCGTAGCCGAAGCCGCCGCTGCCGCGCGGGGCCGTGAGGACGCGGCCCTCGCACGTGGCCTCGACGAGCTGCGGCTTGGCCAGCGGCGTCTCGAGGTAGGCGACCACGCAGCGATAGCGCGCGCCGCGCTGCTCGTCGGGCACGCCGGCCAACCGCTCCAGCAGCAGCGCGTTGTTCGCCGCGTCGCCTTCGCCCACGCCGTGCATCTGCGCCCAGCGCGCCGAGAACACGCCGGGCGCCCCGTCGAGGGCGTCGACTTCGAGCCCCGAATCCTCGGCGAGCGTCGGCTTGCCGCTCCGCTTCGCGAAGTAGCGCGCCTTCGCGACCGCGTTCTCGGCGAAGCTGGTGCCGCGCTCCAGGTCGGCCTCGTCGGGCAGGCGCTCGAGGAACTGGTCCACGGGGAACACGAGCTCGAACGGTAGGCCGGCGAAGAGATCGCGGATCTCGCGCGCCTTGCCTTCGTTGCGGGTGGCGACCAGGAGCTTCACGCGCGCCGCAGCCGCGCCAGCACGTCCGTCGTCGAGTATCCCGGCACCAGCGGCACGCGGACCACGCGCCCGCCCCAACGCTCGACCTGGTCCGCGCCGACAATCGCCTCGCGCGCGTAATCCGCCCCCTTGACGAGCACGTCCGGGCGCAGGCGCTCGATCAACCCGAGCGGCGTGTCCGCGTCGAACACGACCACGCGGTCCACGCAGGCCAGCGCGGCGAGGAGCCGGGCGCGCTCCGCCTCGGGCACGAGCGGTCGGGTGCCACTTCCCTTCCCCAGCCGCCGCACCGACGCGTCGCTGTTCACAGCGACGAGCAGCGCGTCCCCCTCGGCGCGCGCCGCCTCAAGCAGCGCGACGTGGCCCACGTGCAGCAGGTCGAAGACGCCGTTGGTGAACACGACGGGACCGCGCTGACGCCGGCGCCACTCAGCGGTCTCGTCCAGGGTGCCAACCTTCTGCACGGTGTTCACGCCGCCGACCCTTCGTCTATCGTGGCACCCCAGCGTAATGTCCATTTCAGCAGGGGCGGGGTCACCAACGTGGTGGCGACGACGACGAACAGGATGGCGCTGAACAGCCGGCTCGAGAGGATGCCGGCGGTCAGGCCGATCTGGGCGAAGATGAGCCCCACCTCGCCGCGCGGGGCCATCCCCACGCCCACCGCCAAGCGATTGAAGCGCCGCCACGGCACGGCCCAACCGCTCGCCAGCTTGCCGAGGACGGCGATCGCGAGCAGGGTGCCGCCAATCGCCAGGGTCTGGTGATTCTCGGGGACGAGCGGATTCCACACGCGCGGGTCGACGGCCGCCCCGATACTGAGGAAGAAGATCGGCGTAAAGATGTCGGAGACCGGCTTGATCCGGTCTTCGATGCGGTCGAACTGCTTCGTTTCCGAAAGAATCAGGCCGGCGGCGAAGGCGCCGATGATGAGGGCCGTACCGGCCCGCTGGGCGAGGGCACACAGGAGCAGCAGGAACGCGAAGGCCGACACCAGCAACACGCCGCGCACGCGCATGCGATCGACGACCGCGAAGATGCCCGGGGCGAATCGCAACCCGATCCACAGCGCCACGAAGAGGAACGCGACCGCGACCCCGAGGATGCGAAGTGCTCCCCCCAGGCTGAAGGCCGCGCCCCCAGCGACTCCCTGCACCACCCCCAGGATGACCAACCCGATGACGTCATCGATGACTGCGGCGCCGAGGATCAGCCGGGCCTCGACGCTGTGGAGCAGCTGCAGGTCCTTGAGCACGCGCGCCGTAATGCCCACCGACGTGGCGGTCAGCGTGGCCCCGACGAAGATCGCCGTCGTCAAGGGATCGGCGACCGTGTGCTCATACCCGTGCCACCCCGAGCGCCAGTACACAAACCCCGCCGCGAACGGCACTGCCACCCCGACGACGGCCACGGCCGCCGCACCGGCGCCGACCCGCTTCATCGCATCGAGTTCGGTGTCGAGCCCAATCTCGAACAACAACACCACGACCCCGACCTGGGCGAGCAGCCGGAAGACCGGCGTGAGCGGATCGCCCGGGGCCATGGGAATCACCTTGAGGAACCCGGCGCCCAGCACGATGCCGGCCAGGAGCTCGCCCATGACCGCCGGCTGCCGCAGGCGCTCAAACAGCTCGCCGGCGAACTTGCCGACCAGCAGCATCACCGCGAGCACGGTGAAGAACCGGGCGACGTCCACCTGGCCCGCGGCGTCCGGGGAGAAGGGCGGCAGGGACAGGAGGGGCAGCGGGGGCAGCGGGGGCAGCACTAGAGCGGCTGCGTCGCCTTGGGATGAAACGTGAAGGTGTGATCGAACAGCGGCAGATGCACCGATTCGCTGTAGGTCGCTTCGATCTCGATCTCCCGCTTCTCGGCGCGGCGGGTGATCCGGATCTGCTGGGCCTGGTCCGGCAGCCCGATGTCCTGCGCGGTCGCCTGGATGCGACGGCGGATGGTGCCGTCGTCGAGCGCGGCGGCGAGCTGGGCCTGCGTCTGCATCTCGTCGACCAGGCGGTAGTACCGGAAAAACACTTCGCCGATGTTGACGCCGTAGTACAACACGGCGACGAACGCGAGCAGCGAGAACAGACAGCCGACCGAGCTTGCGCCACGAGGGGGGCGGCTCACCATTGCGACTGGGCTCCGTCCACCAGATCCTTCACCAGCTTGTCGAGCGCGATCTTGCGGCCGTCCGCCTCCTGCGGCGGCTGGTACTCACCGACCTCGGTGAGGCCCTGCTTCTGCCACAGCGTCTTGCCCTGGCGCTGGTCGAGGATCTCGACGTCGATGGTGATCTGCACCTGACGCTTGGTCACGTCGGTGCGGCCCTGGCCGGCTTGAAACGAGATCGGCACGTCGGCGTCGTAGCGGACCACCTTGCCGCGCACGACCGCGTCGGCGTTGGCCTCGCCCGCCGGCCGCAGCCCGAGGCGGCCCTGGAACGCCTCGAGGACCGCGTCGTTGACTGCCTTGGTGAGCGTCGGCTCCGGCGTCTGGTTGTCGAACGGGAGAATCGCGACGGTCTTGATGTTCGGCAGGCCGCCGCCGGCGAAACCGTAGAGGCACGCCGTGAGCGCGAGGGCGAGGGTGCTAGCGACGGCCGCGCCAGATCGCGGGATCGAACGTCGCCGCGGAATCCACCGCCACGACCGTGAGCTCAAAACGGGCCCGAGCCTCCGGAAAATCGATGCGGGCGCTGGCCGGCATCTCGTGAACATCGAACAGCGTGCGGCTGCGCGCCTGGACCTTCCCCCCCTGCCGCCACTCCGCCTCGAGCACCCGCGAGCTGCCCACCGCCGCCCGGTAATCGAGTGTGTCCGCGCCCTGCACGAACCGCCATAGTGTGGCGCCGCTGTCCGCGACCGCTGCGGCCCCCGCGCCCCCCGCGCCCCCCGCGTCCCGGGCGCCGAACACGGCGGCATCCGCTGCGGGCGGTCGCACGATGCCGAGCCCAGCCCACAGCATCCGCACCGCCGGGACCAGCGAGCGGAAGTTCTTCTCCGGGTCGGCCCAGACAGCGGAGTCGGCGACGACCGCCGCCGCCCCGGCGCCCAGCCCCAGCGGGCCGACGTAGTCGAACCGCAACGAGTCGGGCGGCGCGATGCGCGCCTGGCCGCGGCCGCCCCAGCGCTTCTGGTCGTCCTGGTATTTCCACCGGAACCGGATGGCGGTCCGGTGCGCCGGCACGGTGGCCGCGGCCCACGCGACGGCGCTGTCCCGATCCCCGGGCGCGAGCGGCAGCGGGATCAGCGGCGCCAGCCGGCCCGGGCAGCCGGCCAGCAACGTACAGGCGCCAATGTAGAGAAGGGCTCTCCGCCGGTCAAGCAAAAGCCGTTGCCGTTTCAATAGTTAAACCCGAAGAAGAAGTCCACGAACTGCGACCCCTGGCTGCCGACCGGCAGCGCGTAGCCCGCCAGGCTCCCGGAATGGAAGCGGTAGCCGAGGTCGAGCCGCAGCACGAGCGGCGGCCCGATCGGCATGCGCAGGCCCAGGCCGCTCGAGCCGAGCGTGCCGCGATCGAGCGAGGTCGCCGTCCAGGCCTTGCCCGCGTCGAAGAACAGCGCCCCCTGCACGCCCGGAAAGCGCGCTTCGCCGAACGGGAAGCCGATGGAGAGGAAGTCGGTGATGGGAAAGCGCCACTCGGCGTTCAGCAGCCAGGCGCGCGTGCCGGCGACGTAGCCGTACCGGGGATAACCGCGCAGCGCCCACGACCCGCCGATGTTCACGGGCCGGGGCCGCTCGCCACCCGAGTAGTACCCGAGCAGCCGGACGGCCACCGCGCTCCGGAGCGAGGTGCGGAAGTAGCGGCGATAGTCGCCCGCGACGAGCCAGGAGTCGAACCGGCCGTGGCTGACGTCGTTCACGAGCCCGCCCGTGAGATTGACCCGCTCGCCGTCGATGGGACCCGTGGGCAGCCACAGCGTGTTGTCCTCGACGTAGCCCAGGTAGTTGGAGGCGAGCCAGCCGACGCGGTGAAACTCGGTCGCGTCGCCTCCCCCGGTGAGGATGTCGGGCCGGGTGAGGTCGAAACGGTCCGAATGCTCGAGACTGTAGACGGCCTCGATGCGCCGGAACCGCGACAGCGGATAGCGCAGCTGCGCGAACGCGCCCGCCGATGTCTCGTCGTACACCGTACTGAAGTCGCCCTCGTAGAACGTGCCGCGCAGCCGGAAGGCGCCCACGCCCCAGTTGACGCGGTGCGCCTGGTTCAGGTAGAAGGCCGTCCCGTTGAAGTTGTCGATCAGGTTGCCGAGGCCGTTCCCCTGGAACGACGAGACGGTCGCGAAGAGCTCGTGGTCACCGAGCAGGTCGCTGAACAGGAAGATGACGCCCTGCGCGGAGCCGATCCCGGGGGCGAAGGCCGCGTCCCCCGCGGCGACGTCGAACGTAAACTTGCGCTCGTAGGGCGCGGCCTCGGCCCGCGCGTACTGGGGGTCGCCGAGCTCCTCCCACGTCCACTCGGCCGGCGCGCGGTCGCGGGCGAGCTGCACCGGCGGCGCCCCGCTGTCCGCGACCGGCTGCTGCAGGTAGATGTTATAGCTCAGGTCGGCGAAGCCGCCGAACACGAGCCCGTGCTCCCGGTCGACCCACTGCGGGTCGAACGCTCCGTTGAGGGTGCTCGTCAAGCGGCGCCCACCGCCCGCCGAATCGACCGCGTAGATCTGGAACGTTCCGTCGCGGTCCGACGTGAAGAAGATCCGGCCGTTGGCCGCCCAGCGGGGCTGCTCGTCCCGCCAGGCGCCGTAAGTGAGGTACGCGATCTTGCCCGTCGCCAGGTCGAGCGTGAACAGGTTGCGCGCGCCCTGCGCGCCGAACGCCGTCCGGTCGGACGAGAACACCACCGTGCGTCCGTCCGGACTCATCGCCGGGTCCACGTCCTGGTAGCGATCCGACGTGAGACGCTCGAGCCGCCCCTCGGGCAGCCACAGCCGGTACAGGTCGGAGTACCCGGAGACGGCGAGGCCCGAGAACACCACGCTGCGGCCATCGGGCGCCCACGCGGGCGAGAGGATCGACACCAGATCGGCGAACTCGTAGCGCCCCACGGCGCGCCGCTTGGCGAGGCTCCAGAAGAACAGGGCGTCGCGGTCCTCGTACCGGCTCGAGAACACCACGATGCCGGCCGGCGACACGTCGAGCCGCGACTCGAAGAAGTGGAACGACTCGAACTCGGCGCTGCGCTCGCCCTTGACGAGCGCCCGGGGCCGGCCGCCCGAGAGCCGCTGCGCGTAGATGTTGGTGTAGCCCGTGGACGGCGAGAAGTACAGCACGCCCCGCGCGCTGTCGGGGGCGTCCGCGGCGCCGTACACCGTCGGCTTGATGGCGAGCCGGGTGAGCACGCGCGCCGTGATCGCCAGGGGCTCGGCCCCCCGCACGGCCGGGTAGTAGCGCTGGCGCATCCAATACTGCCACTCGTCGGAGAGCTGGGTGAGCGTCCGGCCGTACACCGCGCGCACTTCGTCTTCGAACGTCGGGTACTTCCAGGAGTCCCGGTACATCTCGCCGATGCGCCAGGCGCCGTACGTCGCCGCGAGGAAGCGGTGGAGCGAGCCGCCCAGCGGATAGACGAGGCCGCCCGCCGCGAACGCCAGCTCTCCCAGCCCCGGGAGCCGGCCCGCGACGGTGAGGTCGCGCAGCACCATCTCGTCGCGGGTGTCCTCGCCGGTCGAGAAGTACTCCGCGAGGCCCTCGGTCCACCACAGGGGGAAGTCCGCGTGGCGCAGCCGGGGGTAGCGGCTCGACGCCTCGGCGCCGAGGCTCAACTGGAACACGTGCACGAGCTCGTGGCGCAGCGTGTGGCGGAAGTCGGCGTAGCTGCCGGTGAACGGCAACGCGACGCGCCGCTTCAGGAACTCGGTGACGCCGAGCAATCCCTCGGGCGGGACGAACGGCAGCACGTTGGTCTGCTCGAAGTCCGAGTGGGACGCGTAAATGATGAGCGGCACGCGGCGCCGCGGGTGGTGATTGAAGCGCCGCTCGAGCACGGCGTAGCTCTGTTCCGCGTAGGCCAGGGCGACCCGGGCGAGCTCCTGCTCTTCCGGATAATGGTACAGATCCACGTGCGGGCCGCGCAGCACGTGCCAGTCGAATACGCGGTACTGGATCTTGTTCTGTCCGAAGGAGCCGAACTGCCCGGTCGCGGCGCGGGGGAGGACGCCGAGGAGCGCGAGTCCCCAGGCTAAAGCCTGGGCTCGGCGAGTCACTGCCCTGAAGGGCAGCGCGGTGCCGAGCGCACGCTTCAGCGTGTGGACTGGGAGGACCCGCATGGGTTCACCGATGGATGCTCCGGATGCGGTCGCCCTGGGCGATCGCGGCGAGCACGTCGAAGCCCGCGATCACCCGGCCGAACACCGTGTAGGTGCCGTCGAGGTGCGGCTGGGGCGCGTGGGTGACGAAGAACTGGCTGCCGCCTGTGTCGGGCCCCGAGAGCGCCATACCCATGGTACCCACCTCGTAGCGGGTGGGATTCACCTCGTCGCGCAGCACGAATCCCGGTCCGCCCCACCCGTCGCCCCGCGGGTCGCCGCCCTGCACCACGAAGTTGGGGACGACGCGGTGCCAGCGCGACCCGTCGAAATAGCGCCGGTCCACGAGCGCGAGGAACGCCGCCACGGTGAGCGGCGCCTCGAGGGGCAGCAGCTCCACAACCACGTTGCCGCGGTCGCTCTCGATCGTGACCTGGGGCGCGGGCCGGCCGCGGAGCGCTGGTACGAGATAGCGGCGCGCCACGTCGCGGTAGTCCTCGACGCTCCGGCCGGTGGCGATCGGCGCCGCGGGCCCCCAGCCGTCGGCCGCGTCGGGCAACCGCTCGGCGGCGAGCCGGCGCACCAGGTAGTCGTCCGCCCGCGGCACTCGGGCGACGAACCGCGTCGCGACCGCGAGCCGGCCGTCGGCGCTCGCCTGCGCGATCGCGCCCAGCGCGGACACGGCGGAGAGCCGGGCGTCATCGAACGGATCGCCGGCGGCGCGGGCGTACGCCTGGGTGAGGCGATCCACGTCGGCGACGGCGGGGTGGCGGCCGAGCACGTCGGCGGCGACGCTGCGCACGGCGGCATCCGGGTGCGTGAGCAGCTGGCGGGCGCGCGGGCCGAGCGTCGTGTCGCCCGCGGGGACGACGTGCGCGAGCGCTTGCAGCGCCTGCGCCACCACGCGGCCGTCGGCGTCGGCGAGCTGAGCCTCGAGCCGGGCGCGATCGCCGGCGGCACCGAACGCCTCGGCGGCGACGCTGCGCCACCGCCAGTCGGCGTCGGTCGCGAGCGGGGCGGCCGCGGTGGCGCCGCGCGCCGCGTCGGCCTGCGCCAGGGCGATCACCGCTTGGCGGCGCAGCGCGAACACGGGGCTGGTGAGCCCCGGTTGCAGCGCCTCGACGGCGCGCCCGCCGCCCAATACGCCGAGCGTGGTCTCCGCCGCCACCGCCACGTTCAGGTCGGCGTCGGCGGCGAGCGGGGCGGCCTGCCCGGCGAAGGCGCTGTCCCGGAAGGTGGCGAGGGCGCGGAGGGTGTTGACGCGGACGCCGGCGTCGCGATCGGCGAGGAGCGGCCGGATCCGGGTGACCACGTCCTGGGGGGCGAGCTTGGCGGTGTCGCTCAAGGCGCGGCTCACGCCGCGCACCGCGACGGCGCGGACCATCGGCTGCGGGTCCTGGAGGGCATCCAGCAGCGTGGTCACGGCGCGGGCCACGCGCAGCCGGGCGAGCGAATAGAGGGCGTGCCAGCGCGCCGTGACGTCGGGGTCCCGGGCGTAGCCGATGAGCGCGGGCACAGGCGCCCGGGGGCCGAGGCGCCACGCGTCGAGCAGCGCCGCGCTCTGCACGGCCGACGTCGCCACGCCTGCGGTCGTGCCCAGGCCCAGCAGCTCGCGCAGCGCGCGTGCACCGTCGTCGCCCCCGATCCTCGCGAGCGCGGTCACGGCCTCGGTTTGGGGCGGCCCCTGCGAGGTCGCGGGCACGGAACGCACCAGCGCGAGCAGGGGCGCGACCGCGCGCGACTCCTTCAGCAGGCCCAGCCCGAAGGCGGCGGCCGCCGCGACGCCCTGGTTCGAATCGCCGAGCGCTTCCACCAGGGCGTCGACCGCTGCGGGATCGCCGATCCGCCCGGCGGCGAGCGCCGCCTGGCGCCGCACCACGGGCTCGGGGTGCCGGAGCGCTTCACCGAACAGCGCCGGATCCAAGGCGCGGGCATCCGCTGCGGCGAGCACCCGCGCGAGCTCGCTCACGAGCGCCTCGTCCGACTGCTGCGCGGCGGCGCCGCGGCCGCCGAGCGCCGCTGCACCGAGCAGGACGACGACGCTACACGCGGACCGGATCAGGGATCGGCTTGAGGAGGGCGAGTACATGCCCGGGGATTCGCGTCACGGAGTGTTGATGCGTCAGCGAGACCAGCGACGTCTCGCCCGTGGCGAGCAGTTCGCCGCTCTCGGCCTCGTCCACCGCGTAACCGAAGGTCACACGTCGCGAGGCGAGCTCGCGCACCCAGCAGCGTACCCGCACGAGGTCGTCGTACCGCGCGGCCGCGCGGTAGCGCAGCTTCACCTCGGAGACGGCGAGGTAGACGCCCTGCCGCTCGAGCTCCTTGTACGTCAGGCCCGTTTCGCGCATCAGCTCGGTGCGGGCCCGGTCGAACCAGATGAGGTAATTGGCGTGGTAGACCACCCCCATCTGATCGGTCTCGGAGTAGTTGACGCGGAGCGTTATCGCGCTGATCACGCCGGGGCAAAATCCGCGTCGCTCCGCGAAAAGTCAAATACGACAGGCGCTTGCGGCCCCTTTCCGTGGTTCCTAGCTTGGGGCCGTGCCTCTCCCTAGCTCGCGCGTGCTCGTGGTCGCCGACGCTCATCTGGGCCAGGTCGCGCCCGCCGTCGAGGCCGCGTTCCATCGGTTCCTCGAGGCCGTGCCCGACCTGGGGGATGCCTTGCTCATCAATGGCGACCTGTTCGACTTCTGGTTCGAGTACGGGGCGGTCATCCCGCGGCGTCACTTCCCGAGCGTGGCGCAGCTCGCCGCGCTGCGCCGCCGGGGCATTCCGATCACCTTCGTCGGCGGCAATCACGACCGCTGGGGCGGCGATTTCCTCGTCAACGATGTGGGGATCGCGTTCTACGCCGGCGAAGCCGAAGTCGAGCTGGCGGGCCGCCGCGCGTACGTGGCCCACGGCGACGGGCTCACGGAGCAGCACTGGAGCGCGAAGCTGATGCACCGCGTCACCCGACACCCCCTCACGATCCGGGCGTTCCGGGCGCTGCATCCCGACCTGGGGTTCTGGATCGCGCACAAGCTCTCGGGCCGGCTCGCCGACAACACGCGTGACCGCGCCGTGCTGGACCGCGCCGCGCTCGCCCAGACCCGGTACGCGAAGGATCTGCTCGCCCGTCGGCCCGATCTGGGGCTCGTCATCCTCGCGCACACGCATCGGCCGGCGCTGGAGCAGTTGGGGGACGGGCGCGCCTATCTCAATCCGGGTGCCTTCCTCGATGGGTACAAGTACGCGGTCGTAACACCACACGACGTAGAACTAAAGACGTTTCAGTAAAGCGTCGCGAAACGACGTCTCATCGAGACGCCTTCGCATCAACCGAGCGGCACCACCTCCACGCTCTGCACCGTCTCTCCCAGGAATCTCGCGCCCACCCGCCGGAAGTGCGGCTCGTCGTCCGAGACCACGAAGCGGTGCGTCGGGTCGCTCGCCGGCGGCGCCGCCAGATCGCGCCGTTCGATCTCGCCCTGCACCGTGCGGGCCGTTTCCTCGGCGCTGTCGATCAACGTGACCCCGCGCGCCATGACACGTGCGAGCAACGGCTTGAGGAGGGGGTAATGGGTGCACCCGAGCACGAGGACATCGACGCCGGCGCGTTGCAGCGGCTCGAGGTACTCGCGCGCGATGAGCTCGGTCGCGGGATGATCGAACCACCCTTCCTCGACCAGCGGCACGAACAGCGGGCAGGGGCGTGCGTACACCGTCGCATCGGGCCGGAGGGCTTTGATGGCGCGCTCGTACGCGCCGCTCGCGATCGTGCCCGCGGTGCCGATGACGCCGATCTTGCCCGAGCGGCTCGCCCGCACGGCGGCGCGGGCACCCGGCTCGATCACACCCACGACCGGCACGGGCGACCGCGCGGTGAGGTGCTCGAGCGCCTGCGCGGTGCTGGTGTTGCACGCGACCACCACCGCCTTGACGCCTCGTTGGAGCAGATACGCCAGGATCTCGGCGGAGTAGCGGCGCACGGTCTCCGGAGACTTGGGGCCGTAGGGGACGCGCGCCGTGTCGCCGAAGTAGATCACCGACTCGTGCGGCAACCGCTCGAACACGGCGCGCGCCACGGTGAGCCCGCCGATACCGGAGTCGAACACGCCGAGCGGGGCCGGGTTCACGAGCCTAGGGCACCGTCACCGTGACGCCCACGCCGCGGGGAAAGGCCTGCACCTTCAGGTCTTTGGGGAAGTCCTGCAGGTGCGCCGACACGAAGGCCTCGGCCCCCGAGAAGAAGTGGTTGAAGATCCAGAGCACGAGCCAGTCCTGCACCTCCTGGCGCTTGGCCCCTACGTTGGTGGAGCCCGCCTCGCGGAGGTAATGCACCTCCGACTGGGCCTTGAGTGTCATCATCGCCGTCACGCCCTCCCATGCGGCGAACAGGGCGCCCGTCACGGGCCGTCCGGTTTCCGCTTGGCCCCACCCGGGCAGGAGTAGTGAGCGCCAGAAGGCGTTGAAGGGCTTGATGCGATGGGCCGTGTCGGGCGCGACGACGATGGCGCCGGTGGTGACGATCGGAGCGCGGGTGGTATCGGGCACTTGGGCGGAAAGTTGGAAGGTTGGAAGGATGAAAAGAAGAGCCGCAGCGACCACCGCGGCACATTCCCTCTTTCCAACCTTCCAACTTTCCGTCCGCCTCACCGCGCCACCATCACCTTCAGCCGCGCAGGCTCCACGCGCACGGCGCACTCATGCACGCCCGGTGCGCGCAGCTCCCCGTCGAGGTGCAGCAGGAGCGGCGCCTCGAGCGACCGGATCGTGACCTCGCGAGCCTGGAACAGCGTCACCTCCCGCATCCCGGTGTGCGCACCCCGCATCACACGGGGGACCGCCACGAGGAACCGCGGCAGCGACACGCGACGCACGAGGCAGACGTCCAGCCGGCCGTCGCCGGGGTCCGCGCCGGGAGCGAACTTATAACTGCCCCCCGCCGTCGTGCCATTGCACACCTCGACCATCATCATGTACCCCGTCTCCGCGAACCCGGGCGCCCGCACCTCGAAACGCGGCGGCCGGAAGCCCGCGAACGCGCGAACCACCGGCACGAGGTACGACAGGAAGCCGCTGAGCCCCGGCATGGCGTTCCGGACTCGCACGACCTCGGGTCCGAAGCCGAAGCCGATGCTGTTCACGAAGTACTCGCCCAGAGCCCGGCCGACGTCGAACGCGACAACGCGCGCCGTGACGAGCCGGCGCACCGCGCGCTCCGGGCTGTGGCGGTACACCCCCACCAGCTTGGCGAAGTCGTTCCCGGTGCCGATCGGCACGACTCCGAGCTGGACATCGCCGCCGTGACGCAGCAGGCCGTTCGCCACGTCGTGCACGGTGCCGTCGCCGCCGATGGCCACCACGCGCTCGACGCCAGCGCGGGCGGCGCGGGCGGCGAGCTCCGTGCCGTGGCCCGGACCCTCGGTGCGCTCGAGCTGGACCGCCCAGCCTTGACGCGCGAACTCGCGCACGATGGGATCGAGCGCGCGCGCCGCCGCGCCGCCGCCCGCGGCGGGGTTGAGGATGACGTGGGCGTGGATCAGAGGCCCGGACCTAGCGCGCCCTCAGGTATCCCTTCGCAAGCAGCAGCTCCGCGTTGAGAATCGCCGCGCCCGCAGCGCCGCGGATCGTGTTGTGGCTCAGCACGACGAAGCGATGGCCCAGCACGGCGTCCCGCGCGATCCGGCCCACCGTCACGCTCATCCCCCGCCCCGCGTCGCGGTCGAGGCGGGGCTGGGGCCGGTCGGGCTCGTCGCGCACGAGGATCGGGTGCGCGGGCGCCGTGGGCAGCCGCAGCTCCTGGGGCAGCGCGGTGAACGACGCGAGCGTCTCCCGCAGCTCTGCCGGCTCCGCCGGCCGACCCAACTTCACGCGCACGGCCGCGAGGTGCCCGTCCACCACGTTCACCCGGTGGCACTGGGCGCTCACGGCGAACGCCGCGGGCTCCGTGCGGCTGCCGTTCAGCCGACCGAGGATCTTCCGCGTCTCGCGCTCGATCTTCTCTTCCTCGTTCGCGATGAACGGCACCACGTTGTCCGTGATGTCGAGCGACGCCACGCCTGGATAGCCCGCGCCGGACAGGGCCTGCAGCGTCGTCACGAGCACCGCCTCGACGCCGAAGCGCGTAGCGAGCGGCGCCAGCGCCAGCGCGATCATCACGGTCGAGCAGTTGGGATTGGTGACGATGAAGCCGTCGCCGCAGGCGTCCAGCAGCGCGAGATGGTCCGGGTTCACCTCGGGGACGAGGAGCGGCACCTGCTCGTCCATGCGGTGCGCCGCCGAGTTGCTGAGCACCGCGTAGCCCGCCCGCGCGAAGCGGGTCTCGACCGGGCCCGCCACGTCCGCCGGCAGGCTGGAGAACACCACGTCGCAGTCGAGCGGCGGCTCCGGCTCCCGCACCACCAGGCCGCGCGCCGCGGCGGGGATCTCTCCCGACAGCCGCCAGGCACACGCCTCGGCGTACGGCCTGCCCTGCGAGCGGTCGGACCCCGCGAGCGCCGTCACCGCGAACTGCGGATGGTCCGCGAGCAGCTGGACGAACCGCTGGCCCACGGTGCCGGTCGCGCCGAGGATGCCCACGCGGATTCTCGCCATCAGCCACGCCTCCTTGACGGTCCCGGACGCTCGCGGTATGTATCAACATAACAACGGAAGCGTTCGTGGTGATTTGCCGCGTATTGCCGCCACGTTAAACAAGGAGCTAAAAAGCGACCGCCCGCGGCTGGCATTGCCCGGGCTTTTCTGTTTTTCAGGGAGACGCGAAGCACCCCCATGCGACCGAGCGTGACCGTCCGGGTACCCGGCTCGACCTCGAATCTGGGCGCCGGGTTCGACTGCGTCGGCATCGCGGTGGGGCGCTGGATCCGCGTGACGGCACGGACGGCGCGGGCCTCGGCCGGCCCGGCCGTCATCATCGAGCGCCGCGGCTCGCTCCGGGCCCTCGACGTCCCTCCGGAAGCCGACCTGATCTACCAGGGCTTCCTCGGAGCGTGCCGGCGCGCGGGGCGCCCGGAGGACGCCCCGAGACCGCTCATGCTCGCGGCGGATTCGGACATCCCGGTCGCGCGCGGGCTCGGCTCCTCTGCCGCGGCCGTGGTGAGCGGCGCGGCGGCGGCGAACGCCCTGCTCGATCTGGCGCTCCACAAGGCCGCGCTCCTCGCGCTGTGCGCGGAGCTCGAAGGACACCCCGACAACGTCGCCCCGGCGGTGTATGGAGGCGCGACGCTGGCGCTCCCAGGGCCGGACGGCCTCGTCGTCACGCCGCTCGCCGTGCACGAGTCGCTCAGTCTGGTCTTCGCGATCCCCGACTTCACGGTGGAGACCAAGCGGGCACGGGCCGTGCTGCCGGCCACGGTCCCGCACGCCCAGGCCGCCCTGGCCGCAGCGAAGAGCGCGGCCCTGGTGCTCGGGCTCGCGCGCGCCGACCCCCGCCTGCTCGGCGTCGGACTCGACGACGTGCTGCACGTCCCCTATCGCCGCCCGCTGGTCGCGGGATACGACGCGGTGAGCGCGGCGGCGCGGCAGGCGGGGGCGTACGGCGCCACGCTTTCGGGCTCCGGCCCGACGATTGTCGCGCTCGCGCTCGCGGCGCGGGCGACCCAGGTCGGGGACGCCATGGTGCGCGCCTGGCGGGCGCAGGGCGTCGCGGCCGAGTGCCTCCACGTCGCACGCCCCGCCGGCGGCTTAGAGACGGTGTAGCGCCCCCTCCATGTCCCGCCCCACCGCTCCCCACATCCACAAGTTCGGCGGCGCGTCGCTCGCGAGCGCCGCGGGCGTGCGGCATGCCGTGGCGATCGTGCTGGCGCACCGTCCGGCGCCGCAGGTGATCGTGGTCTCGGCCATGGCCGGCGTGACGGACGCCTTGCTCGAGGTCGCGGCCCGGGCCGCGCGCGGGGAGGGAGGAGGTCACGTGAAGAGCACGGCGCGCGCGCTGCGCGCGAAGCACGCCGACGCGGCGCGCGCGCTCGTGCCCGCCGGGCGACGGCTCGACGAGCTCCTCGGCGTCATCGACGGCGCGTTCGCCGAGCTGGAGCAGCTCGCAGGCGGCGTTGGCATCGTGCGCGAGCTGACCCCGCGCACGACGGATTATCTCGTCGCGTGGGGCGAGCGGCTCTCGGCGCGCCTGTTCGCGGAAGCGCTCGCGGCGGCCGGCTGCCCGGCGAGCTACGTGGACGCGGTGGAGGTCGTGAAGACCGACGGCACGTTCGGGAGCGCGTCGCCCGATCTCGCGCTCACCGAGCGCAGCGCGCGGAAAGCGCTCGAACCCGTGCTGGCGCGTCGCGCGGTGCCCGTGGTCCCGGGGTTCCTGGGCGCGGCGCCGGACGGCCAGGTCGCGACCCTCGGGCGCGGCGGCTCGGACCTGACCGCCACGCTCCTGGCGCGCGTGCTGGGCGCGCGCGAGGTGTCGCTCTGGAAGGACGTGCCCGGCCTGCTGACGGCCGACCCGCGCATCGTCCCCGACGCGCGGGTCGTGCCGCAGGTGCACGTGCGCGAGGCGGCGGAGCTCGCCTATTACGGCGCCAAGGTGCTGCACCCCCGTGCGCTCGTGCCGGTGATCAAGCGGAGCGTCGCGATCCGCATCCGCCCGTTCGCGGACCCCGGCTCGCTCGGCACCGAGATCTCGCGCCGCCGCACGCTCGACCAGTATCCCGTCAAGGCGCTCTCGGCCATCCCGCACCAAGCGCTCCTGACCGTGACCGGCAGCGGGATGCTCGGCGTCCCCGGCATCGCGGCCCGCACCTTCGCCGCCGTGCATCACGAGGGGATTTCGGTCTCCCTCATCAGCCAGGCGTCGTCCGAGCACTCGATCTGCTTCAGCGTGCCCGAGGGGAGCGCGGAGCGGGCCCGCCGCAGCCTCGAGACGACGTTCCAGCGGGAGATCGCGCGCCAGGAGATCGACGGCGTGGAGGTGCGGACGGGCGCGGCGACGCTCGTCGTGGTGGGCCTCGGGATGGCCGGCACGCCGGGAATCGCGTCGCGCGTGTTCTCGGCGCTCGCCGAGGTCGGGATCAACGTGATCGCGATCGCGCAGGGGTCCTCCGAGCTGAATCTGTCCCTCGTCGTGGATGGGAAGGACGTGTCCCGCGCCCTGCGCGCCGTGCACGGGGCGTTCCAGCTGTCGAAGATCGGCGGCGGGGACGTGGCGCATCCCGAACGGTCCGACGTGGTGCTGCTGGGGTTCGGGCAGATCGGGCGGGCGCTCGCGCCCCTCATCGCGAAGGTGAAACAGGATTCCCTGAAGCTCCGGATCGTCGCGCTGATCGACCGGAGCGGCTTCGTGTTCGACGCCCGCGGCTTTTCGCCCCGACGGCTGGCCGCACTGGGCGCGGCCAAGGCGAAGGGCATCTCGCTCGCCAAGGCGGCGGGCGGCCACCGCGCGACCGCCGCGGAGGCCGTCGGTTTCGTGGCGCGCCACGCCCTCTCGAACCCGATCCTCGTGGACCTCACCGCCGCCGACACGACCGAGATCCTCACGACGGCGCTCGCCGCCGGGATGCACGTCGTGCTGGCGAACAAGCGCCCGGTGACGGCGGACAAGCAGGGGTTCGACGCGCTCCGGGCGGCGGCCCAGGCGCACGGCCGCCGGCTGCTGCACGAAGCGACCGTCGGCGCCGGCCTCCCGATCATCGACACGTACTACAAGCTCGTCGAGTCGGGCGACCGCGTGCAGCGGATCGAGGGTTGCCCGTCCGGGACGCTGGGCTACCTGTTCGGCGAGCTGGGTCGCGGGAAGCGTTTCTCCGAGGCGCTGCGCGGCGCCATCGCGAAGGGTTACCCCGAGCCGGACCCGCGCGAGGACCTCTCCGGGAGCGACGTGGCGCGCAAGGCGCTCATCCTCGGCCGGCTGCTCGGCTTCGCCGGCGAGCTCGCGAACGTCGCCGTCGAGTCGCTCGTGCCCCGGGGCGCGGAGCGGCTGCCGTCGCGAGACTTCCTCGCCCGGCTCGAGGAGTACGACGCCGCGTGGGCCAAACGCGTGGCGGCGGCGCGGCGACGCGGCGGGGTGCTGCGCTACCGGGCGATCGTGACGCGGCGTGGCATCCGGGTGGGCCTGGTGGTCGTGGACGCGTCGAGCCCGATGGCCTCGCTCAACGGGACCGACAACCAGTTTATTTTCACCACCATGCGCTACAACAAGAATCCGCTCGTGATCACGGGGCCCGGCGCCGGGCCCGACGTCACCGCCGGCGGCATCCTGAACGACGTGCTGAAGCTCGCCGGGGCATGACGGGGGGCGGGGGGGGCGGAGGGGGCGGCACCCGGCAGGTCTGCGCGAGCTGCGGCAGCGAGCATCCCGAGACCGACCCGCACGCGCGCTGTCCCGCGTGTCGCGGACTGCTCGAGATCCGCCACGACCCGCCGCCCCAGGGCGGCAACGCGCTGCGCGCCCTGTTCGACGCCCGGGCGGGCGTGCGCCGTGGCCCGCTCGCGTCCGGGGTGTGGCGCTTCACCGAGGCCGTGCTGCCGACCGCCGGTCCGCACGTGCTCTCCTATCCCGAGGGGAACACCCCGTTGCTCACCAGCGCACCGGTCGCGGCGTGGACCGGGACGCCCGGCCTGCTGCTCAAGCACGAGGGCCACAACCCCACGGGCTCCTTCAAGGACCGGGGGATGACGGTCGGCGTGACGCAGGCGCGGCGCATCGGCGCGCGCGCCGTGGCGTGCGCGTCCACCGGCAACACCGCCGCGGCGCTCGCGGCCTATGCGGCGCTCGCGGGACTGCGGGCCCTGGTGATCGTGCCCCGCGGCAAGGTCGCCTTCGGCAAGCTGGCGCAGGCGCTGGCATACGGCGCGCGCACGCTGCTCGTGCGCGGGAACTTCGACGAGTGTCTCGAGCTGGCCGATCAGGCGGGCGAGCGGCTCGGCGTGTATCTCCTCAATTCGGTCAATCCGTTCCGCCTCGAGGGCCAGAAGACCATCGTGCTCGAGCTGCTGCAGCAGCTCGGCTGGGAGCCGCCCGAATGGATCGTCCTGCCGGCGGGCAACCTCGGCAACACCGCGGCGTTCGGCAAGGCGCTGCGGGAAGCGTGCGCGTGGGGATTGATCGACCGGTTGCCTCGCCTCGCGGCGGTCCAGGCGGAGGGCGCGGCGCCGTTCGCGCTCAGCTTCCGCGAGGGCTTCGCGCGGCGCCACCGGGTCGAGCCACACACGATCGCCACGGCGATCAACATCGGCAACCCGGTCTCGTATGACCGCGCGGCGCGCGCGATCCGCGACACGAACGGCGTGGTCACGACCGTGACCGACGACGACATCCTCGAGGCGAAGGCGGTCGTCGACGCGGCCGGCATCGGCTGCGAGCCGGCGAGCGCCGCGGCCGTCGCGGGCGCCCGGCGGCTCGTCCGCGAGGGACTGATCGGTCGGGACGCGCGCAGCGTCGCCATCCTGACGGGGCACGTCCTGAAGGACCCGGAGATCGTGAGCCACTACCATCGGGACCGGGAGCCGCCGCCGGCGCGCGCCAACCGGCCGATCGAGATCGACGCCCGCCTGGAGGAGGTGGAGAGGGTGATGAACGCATGAGCACGCTCAGGAGCCGGACGATCACCGCCGGGGTGGAGCGGACGCCGAACCGCGCCATGCTCCGCGCCGTGGGGTTCACCGACCAGGACTTCGCGAAGCCGATCATCGGGATCGCCAACGCCCACAGCACGATCACTCCGTGCAACGCGAAGCTCAACGATCTCGCGCTGCGCGCCGAAGCGGCCGCGCGCGCCGCCGGCGCCATGGCCCAGACCTTCGGCACGATCACCGTGAGCGACGGCATCTCGATGGGGACGGAGGGGATGAAGTACTCGCTCGTGTCGCGCGAGGTGATCGCGGACTCGATCGAGACGGTGTGCAACGCCCAGTGCCTGGACGGGGTGCTCGCCGTGGGCGGGTGCGACAAGAACATGCCGGGCGCGCTCATCGCCATCGCCCGCATGAACATCCCCGCGGTGTTCGTGTACGGCGGCACCATCAAACCGGGCCATTACAAAGACCAGGCGCTCACCGTCGTGAGCGCGTTCGAGGCGGTGGGCCAGTACAGCGCCCACAAGCTGTCCGAGGCCGACCTGCTCGAGGTGGAGCGCCGCGCCTGCCCGGGGGCGGGGGCGTGCGGCGGGATGTTCACCGCGAACACGATGTCGTCCGCGTTCGAGGCGATGGGCATGAGCCTGCCGTACTCGTCCACGATGGCGGCGGAGGACGCCGAGAAGGCCGACAGCGCGGCGCAGTCGGCCGCGGTGCTCGTGGACGCCGTGCGGCGCGACCGCCGGCCGCGCGCCATCCTCACGCGGCAGGCGTTCGAGAACGCCATCGCGGTTGTGATGGCGCTCGGCGGCTCCACCAACGCCGTGCTGCACCTGTTAGCGATCGCGCGCGCCGCCCAGGTGCCGCTCGCACTCGACGACTTCGAGACGGTGCGGGCGCGGGTGCCGGTGCTGTGCGACTTGAAGCCCTCGGGCCGCTTCGTCACGACCGATCTGCACGCAGCAGGCGGCGTCCCCCAGGTCATGAAGATCCTGCTGGCGCAAGGGGCGCTGCACGGCGACGCGCTGACGGTGTCGGGCGAGACCGTCGCGGAGGTGCTGCGCGACGTCCCCGTGGAGCCGAGCCGCGACCAGGACGTCATCCGGCCGTGGAGCCGGCCGCTCTACCCGCAGGGGCACCTCGCGATCCTGCGGGGGAACCTCGCGACCGAGGGTGCGGTCGCGAAGGTCACCGGCATCAAGCAGCGGCGGATGATGGGACCGGCGCGGGTGTTCGACTGCGAGGAGGATGCGCTCGCGGCGATTCTTGCCGGCCGCATCCGGCCGGGCGACGTGCTGGTGATTCGCTACGAGGGCCCGAAGGGCGGCCCCGGGATGCGGGAGATGCTCTCCCCGACCTCCGCGATCATCGGCGCGGGGCTGGGCGACCAGGTCGGCCTGATCACGGACGGGCGCTTCTCCGGCGGGACGTACGGCCTCGTGGTGGGCCACGTGGCGCCCGAGGCCGCGGTGGGGGGCACCATCGCGCTGGTCCGGGACGGCGACCCGATCACGATCGACGCGGAGCGCCGCACCCTCGCGCTCGAGGTGCCGGAGGCGGAGGTCACGCGGCGGCGCGCCGCGTGGACGCCGCCGCGCCCGAAATACACGAGCGGGGTGCTCGCGAAGTACGCGAAGCTGGTGTCGAGCGCGAGCCTGGGGGCGGTGACGGACCTCTAACGCAACAGCGACAGCGGCCGCCGCGCCGGCGAGCGCACCAGCTCGGCGATCCACGCGCCCATCTCGCTCGTCCCGATCATGCGGTCGCTCGGGCGCGCGATGTCGCGCGTCCGGGCCCCCTGCTCGAGCGCGGCCGCGATCGCTCCCTCCACCGCCGTCGCGGGCTCCGCGAGCCCGAGGCCGTAGCGCAGCAGCAGCGCCGCCGAGGCGATCGCCCCGATCGGGTTCGCGACGTCCTTCCCGGCGAGCGGCGGCGCCGACCCGTGAATCGGCTCGAACACCCCGGGCCCGTCGCCCAGCGACGCGGACGGCAGCAGGCCGAGCGACCCCGCGAGCACGGCGGCCTCGTCGCTCAGGATGTCGCCGAACATGTTCTCGGTGAGCAGCACGTCGATCGACGCGGGCGCCGCGACGAGCCGCATCGCTGCGTAGTCCACGTACGCATGCTCGAGCGTCACGTCGGGATAGGCGGCGGCCACCCGCGTCACGGTCTCGCGCCACAACTGTGACGTCTCGAGCACGTTCGCCTTGTCCACGGAGAGCACCCGGCACCGGCGGGTCCGCGCCGCGGCGAACGCCACGCGGCTGACCCGCTCGATCTCTCCCTCCGAGTAGCGCAGCGTGTTGACCGCCGCCCCGTCCTGCCTCCCCCGCGGCTCCCCGTAGTACAGGCCGCCGGTCAGCTCACGCACGATGAGCACGTCCACGTTGGCCAGGTGTTCGGGCTTGAGCGGGGAGCAGAACGCGAGCGCGTCGCTCACCGCGACGGGCCGCAGGTTCGCGTAGACACCGAGCAGCGCCCGCAGCGCGAGCAGCCCGGTCTCGGGCCGGAGGCGGCGCGGCGCGTGGTCGAGCGACGGGTCCCCGACCGCACCGAGCAGCACCGCGTCGGCGTTCACCACCGCGGCGCGCGTTTCGGCGGGCAGCGGGTCTCCCGCGCTCGCGACGGCCGCCGCGCCGACGGGGTAGTGGCTCAGGGCCAGCCGGAGCCCGAAGCGCTCCGCTGTAGCCTGCAGCACGCGGACCGCCTGGGCCGTCACGTCGGGACCGATGCCGTCTCCCGGGAGCACGGCGATGCGCAGCTCCTTCATGCTCGGCGGCGCTCGTATGCCGCGATACGGTCGCCCTCGAGCAGCGTGCGACCGATCTCGTCCAGCCCGTGCAGCAGCATATCGCGCCGGTAGGGGTCGATCGCGAACGCGGCGCGGAAGCCGTGCGCGTCCTGCACCGTCTGGGCGGCGAGGTCGACCACGAGATCGTAACGGCCGCCGGCGCGCGCGTACCGCGCGAACAGCTCGCGCATCTCGCCCGTGCCGAGCCGGACCGGGAGCAGGCCGTTCTGGCAGCAGTTCGCGAAGAAGATGTCGGCGAACGACTCCGCGAGCACGGCGCGGAAGCCGTATTCGCGGAGCGCCCAGACCGCATGCTCGCGCGACGAGCCGCAGCCGAAGTTCGCGCCCGCGAGCAGCAGCGTGGCCTGTGCGGCCTCGGGGTGGTTCAACTCAAACGCCGGATCGGGGGAGCCGTCGCCGCGGTAGCGCCAGTCGTGGAACAGCACGGGACCGAATCCGGAGCGCTCGATGCGCTTGAGGAACTGCTTCGGGACGATCTGGTCGGTGTCCACGTTGGCGCGCGGCAGCGCGGCGACGCGGCCCGCGTGCCGGGTGAAGGGGGGGGGCGTCACGCGGCGCTCCAGCGGCGCACGTCCACGAGCCGGCCGGCAATCCCGGCCGCGGCCGCCATGGCGGGGCTCATCAGGTGGGTCCGGCCGCCGCGCCCCTGGCGGCCTTCGAAGTTGCGGTTCGACGTCGCGGCGCAACGCTCACCGCTCGCCAGCACGTCGGGGTTCATGCCGAGGCACATCGAGCAGCCCGAGTTGCGCCACTCGAACCCCGCCTCGCGGAACACGCGGTCGAGCCCTTCGGCTTCGGCCTGCGCCTTCACGTGCTGGGAGCCCGGTACGACCAGCGCGCGGACGCCCGATGCAACCTTCCGACCCCGCACCACCCTGGCCGCACTCCTCAGATCTTCGATTCGTGCGTTGGTGCAAGAGCCGAGAAACACCCGGTCGATCGGTAGCCCCTCGAGCGGCGTACCGGGCTTCAAATTCATGTATTGGAGCGCCCGCTCCGCGGCCTGGCGCTCGGCGGCGCTGGCAAAGCCCGCCGGATCGGGAACGCGGCCCGTGATCTCCACCACCATGCCCGGAATCGTCCCCCAGGTGACCTGGGGCGCGATGGTGTCGGCCGCGAGCGTGACCCGGGCGTCGAACTCGGCCCCCTCATCGGTGCCCAGCGCGCGCCACCCCGCGACCGCCCGCCGGAAGCCCCCCCCCTCCCCCTCGGGCGCGCGTGGCCGGCCCGCGAGGTAGGCGAACGTGACGTCGTCGGGGGCGATCATCCCGGCACGCGCGCCGGCCTCGATGGACATGTTGCACACCGTCATCCGGCCCTCCATCGAGAGGCGCCGGACCGCGTCGCCGCGGTATTCGATCACGTGTCCCGTGGCGCCGGCGGTGCCGATGCGCCCGATGAGCGCGAGGATCATGTCCTTCGCCGTGACGCCCGGCCCGAGCGTGCCGTCGAACCGCACCTCCATCGTCTTGGGACGGGAGGCCACCAGACACTGCGTCGCGAGCACGTGCTCCACCTCGCTCGTGCCGATCCCGAACGCGAGCGCGCCGAACGCCCCGTGGGTGGACGTGTGCGAGTCCCCGCAGACGATCAGCATGCCGGGTTGCGTGAGGCCCAGCTCCGGCCCGATCACGTGCACGATGCCCTGCCGGGGCGACGCGAGGTCGAACAGCTCGATGCCAAACTCGCGCGCGTTCGCCGCGAGCGCGTCAAGCTGGCGCGCCGAGACCGGGTCGGCGACGGGGAGGGTCCGGTCGTCCGTGGGCACGTTGTGGTCCACCGTCGCGATCGTCAGGTCGGGCCGCCGCACCCGGCGGCCCGCCAGCCGCAGGCCTTCGAACGCCTGGGGGGAGGTCACCTCGTGAACCAGGTGCAGATCGACGTACAGCAGCTCCGGTCCCTCCGGGAGCCGGTGCACGACGTGGGCGTCCCAGACCTTCGCGAACAGCGTGCGCGCGGGCAGCCTCACGGCGCCGCCACCAGCTCCTCGGCCGCCGCGGCCTTTCCTTCCTCCGACCAAGGCATCATGGCGCGCAGCTTCGCGCCCACCCGCTCGATCAGGTGATCGTTCTGCTCCCGCCGCATCCGCTGGAAGTTCGGGCCGCCACGCTTGCTCTCCTCGATCCACTCGCGCGCGAACGCGCCGCTCTGGATGTCGGCGAGAATCTCTCGCATGCGGGCGCGCACGCCGGGGCTGATGAGCGTGGGCCCGCGGGTGTAATCGCCGTACTCTGCGGTGTCGCTGATCGAGCGGCGCATGAACTTCATGCCGCCGCGGTACATCAGGTCCACGATGAGCTTGAGCTCGTGCAGGCACTCGAAGTAGGCAAGCTCGGGGTCGTAGCCCGCCGCCACCAAGGTCTCGAAGCCCGCCGTGATGAGCGACGTGACGCCGCCGCACAGCACCACCTGCTCCCCGAAGAGGTCGCTCTCGGTCTCCTCACGGAACGTCGTGGGCAGCACGCCGGCGCGGGTGCAGCCGATCCCCGCCGCATAGGCGAGCGCGTCGGCGAGGGCGTGGCCGCTGGCGTCCCGCTCGACGGCGACGAGCGCCGGCACACCCCGCCCCGCCTGGAACTCGCTCCGGACCAAGTGGCCGGGTGACTTGGGCGCGACCATCGAGACGTCCACGTCGCGAGGGGGCGCGATCTCCTTGAAGTGGACGTTGAAGCCGTGGGCGAACATGAGCGTCTTCCCGGGCTTGAGCGCCGCCGCGACGCCTTGCTCGTACACGGCGCGCGCGTGCTGGTCGGGCACGAGCATCATGATCACGTCGGCGGCGCGCGCGGCATCGGCCACGGGCCGCACGTCGAGCCCCTCCGCGACGGCCCGGGCCCATGAGCCCGATCCGCCTTCCTGCCGCAGGCCGACGATCACCCGTACGCCGCTTTCCCGCAGGTTCAAGGCGTGGGCGTGGCCCTGGCTGCCATATCCGATGACGGCGACGGTGCGGGGGCGCAGGCGGCTGATGTCGGCGTCCGCGTCGTAGTAGACTCGCAATGCAGTTCCTGACATGGGTCGGTCTTTCCCGTTGAGGTTCACTCGGCCGGCAAGCAGGGCAGCGCCACGGCTCCGCTGCGCGTCATCTCGAGGATGCCGAACCGCTCGAGCGCGCGCACGAACGCGAGCACGAAGGCGCCCGTGCCCGCGAGCTGCACGATCGCCTGCTCCGGCGCCTCGGCCACCACCGTGGCCTTGAACATGTCGCACACGTCCAGCAGCTCCGCGTGCCGCTCGGGCGGCACCCGCACCTTGACGAGCGCCAGCTCGCGCGCCACGCCGTCCTCGACGGGGAAGCGGGTGGCGCTGCGGACGCCCGACAGCTTGTGGAGCTTTCGCATGGTCATCTCCGCCGTAGCATCGTCGGTGTTTACGATCACCGTGAGCCGGGCCTGCCCGGGCGCGTCGCCGGGTCCCACGGCCAGGCTCTCGATCGGCAGGTTGCGGCGCCGCAGCTCCCCGACGGCACGGTTCAGCGCCAGCAGCTCGCGGTCGAGCAGCAGCGAGAGCGCCTGCGCCATGGTGGCGCCGTCGCCGCTCAATCGCCCGCCGCGGCCGCCGGCTCCGCCTCGATCGGCTCGGAGAGCGTGGCGCCCGGTGGAATCATCGGGAACACGTTCGCTTCCTGCTCGATCACGAACTCCACCAGCGCCGGCCCCGGCTCGGCGCTGGCCCGCGCGAGCACCGGCTCGAGGTCGCTGGCCCGCTCCACCCGCCACCCCGGAATCCCGTAGGCGTCCGCGAGCTTCACGTAGTCCGGGCTCCAGATCGGCGTCGCCGAATAGCGGCCGCCGTGGAAGAACTGCTGCCACTGCCGCACCATCCCGAGGTAGCCGTTGTTGAAGACGGCCATCTTCACCGCGATCCGCTCCTGCACCATGGTGGCGATCTCCTGCATGTTCATTTGGAAGCCGCCGTCCCCCGAAATGGCCCACACGTCTTCGCCGGGCCGCGCCAGCTTCACGCCCATGGCGGCGGGCACCGCGAATCCCATCGTGCCGAGCCCGCCGGACGTGATGTGCGTGTTGGGTCGCCGATAGGGGTAGAGCTTCGCCACCCACATCTGGTGCTGCCCCACGTCGGTGACGATGGTGCAACGGTCGGGCGCGGCGTCGTGGATCGCGGCCACGATGTTCTCGGGCGAGAGGTCGCCGCGATAGGACTCCTCGCGCTGCCGCGCCCACCCCTGGACCTCGGCGATCCACGCCTCACAGCGTCGCGGCGCCACGGCGGCGACGAGCCGGGCCGTCGCCGCGCGCGCGTCGCCCACGATCGGCACCGCGGCGGGGACGTTCTTGCCGATCTCCGAGGCGTCGAGATCGATGTGGACGATCGCGGCGCGCGGCGCGAATCCCTTCGTGTTCCCGGTCACGCGATCGTCGAACCGCAGCCCGATGCCGACGATCAGGTCGGCGTGCTGGATCGCACGGTTCACGTGCACTTCGCCGTGCATGCCCGGCATGCCGAGGTGGAGCGGGTGGGACTCGGGGAAGGCGCTGATCCCGAGCAGCGTCGTGATCACGGGGATCCCGGTCTTCTCGGCGAGTCGCCGCACCTCGTCGTAGGCGCCGCTGAGGATCACCCCGTGCCCCACCATGAGAAGCGGTCGCTCGGCCGCGGCGATCAGACGGGCGGCCTGCCGAACGCCCTCATCGGGAGGTGTCAGGTGCTGGGTGTCAGGTGTCAGCGAAAACCTGGCACCTGACACCTGACACCCGACACCTGACACTGGCCGGTACGCCGTCTTCTGGTTCTGCACGTCCTTGGGCACGTCGATCAGCACCGGACCGGGGCGCCCCTCCGTGGCGATCGCGATCGCCGCGCGCGTCTTGTCGGCGAGCTCGGCCACGTCGCCGATCAGGCAGTTGTGCTTCGTGATCGGGAGCGTAATGCCGAGCACGTCCGTCTCCTGGAACGCGTCGCGGCCCATCATGGGGCGGGGCACCTGCCCCGTGATCGCGAGGACGGGAGAGCTGTCCATGTGCGCGGTGGCGAGTCCGGTGACGAGGTTCGTGGCACCGGGGCCCGACGTCGCGACGCACACGCCGATGCGCCCGGTCGCGCGGGCGTAGCCGTCGGCGGCGTGCGCCGCCGCCTGCTCGTGCCGCACCAGCAGGTGACGGATCTCGGGGACGTCCGGGAGCGCGTGGTAGAAGGGCATGATCGCGCCGCCGGGATAGCCCCAGATCGTGTCCACACCCTCCTCGACCAGGACCCGGCAGAGGATCTGCGCGCCTGACAGCAGCTCGGCCACGCTCACACCCCCCAGAGATAGACGGAGTTGAGCGAGTCGGACTCGAGCCGCTCGGCGAAGTGCGCCTTGTTGAGCGCGTTGACGAGCGCGCGGGCACACGCATCCACGATATCGGTGGACGCGCCGTGGCCGGAGAGCGACTTGCCGTTCACCTTCGCCTGGAGCGACGCCTGGCCCAGGCTGTCGCGCCCGGGGGTCACGGACTGGATCGCGAGGTTCGCCACCTCGAGCGGCTGGCCCACGATCTCGCTCACCGCCGCGAACGTGGCCGCGATCGGCCCGTCGCCCGACGCGGCGGCGCGGCGCTCGCCCGCCCAGGGGCCGGTCATGTGGACGTTCGCCGAGGCGCCGGCCGTGCCGCAGATCACGTGCAGGTGGCTGATCTGGAACAGCTCGGGCGCGTCGTGGAAGCCGTCGTGCAGCAGGGCGAGCAGGTCCTCGTCCAGGATCTCGCGCTTCTTGTCGGCGAGCGCCGTGAACTTGTGGTACAGGCGCTCGAGCGCGCCCTCACCCAGCTCGTAGCCCAGCTCGTGGTAGCGCCGCTCCAGCGCGTGGCGGCCCGAATGCTTGCCGAGCACCAGCGTCGACTGGGGCACGCCCACCGTCTCCGGGCGCATGATCTCGTAGGTGAGGCCGTTCTGCATCACGCCGTGCTGGTGGATACCCGCCTCGTGGGCGAAGGCGTTGCGGCCCACGATCGCCTTGTTGGGCTGGGGGAACACGCCCGTGACGTGCGACAGCAGCCGGCTGGTGCGATACAGCTCGCGCGTGTCCACGTTGCAGCGGAACGAGGCGACCTGCGGCCGGACGTGGCTCGCCATCACGATCTCCTCCAGCGCCGCGTTGCCCGCCCGCTCGCCGATCCCGTTCACGGTGCACTCGATCTGCCCGGCGCCGGCGGCGATCGCCGCGAGCGAGTTCGCGACCGCGAGGCCCAGGTCGTCGTGGCAGTGCGCGGAGAGCGTCACGCGGTCCGCGCCCGGGACGCGCTCCCGCACGGCGCGGAACATGTGCTCGTACTCGACCGGGAGCGCGTACCCCACCGTGTCGGGGAGGTTGACCGTGGTGGCGCCCTCCTGGATCGCGGCCTCGACCACCCGGCAGAGGAACTCGAGGTCGCTACGGCTCGCGTCCTCCGCCGAGAACTCGACGTCGTCGGTGTAGCGGCGGGCGCGGCGCACGGCCTCCCGGGCCAGCGCGACACAGTCGTCCCGCCCGATCCGCAGCTTGTGCTCCAGGTGGATGTCGGACGTCGCGATGAACACGTGGACCCGACCGCGCTCGGCGCCGCGCAGCGCCTCGCCCGCCAGATCGATGTCCCGGTCGGTGCAGCGCGCCAGCGCGGCCACGACCGGCCGGCGCACCGCCGCCGCGATGTCCCGGACACCGTGGTAGTCGCCCTCGGAGGCGGCCGGGAACCCGGCCTCGATCACGTCCACGTTCAGCGTGTCGAGTTGCCGGGCCACCTGCATTTTCTCCTCGGACGTCATCGTGTTGCCGGGCGCCTGCTCGCCGTCCCGCAGCGTGGTGTCGAAGATGACGACGTCTCGCATCATGGGCTCCCCTCCCTCTCGTCCTGGAAAACGAAAACGCCGCGGATCGTGGGATCCGCGGCGTTTGCTTGCGCTTACTGCGTCGTTCAGCCTGGCAAGTCGATTCGTTGTGGCAACGCGCCGCGATCCCCGGGTCGTCCGATAAGGACCAGGAGCAGGACGAGCAGCAGCAGCAGGCCCGGCAGCGCGAACACGACGCTCATGAGCGTGAGGCTACCCGAGGTGCGCGGCACTGTCAACCCACCCGTTCGGGTAGGCGGTCAGTGCGCAGTGTGCTCCATCATCATCATCGCGTCGGCGCCGCCGGACACCCGGGTGGCGGCCTGATCCGTCCGGTACAGCACGTCGCTCGTGTCCACGGCGGGCCACACGGCGCCGCGGTCGGGGATGAACAGACCGGCCACCGCGCCCATGCCGCCGTCCGGGATGAGGCGGCCGGTGGGGTTCTCGTACACGGCGGTGAGACGGTAGCGGTGGGTGGGAACGATGTGGAGCCCGAGGCGGTGCCAATTGTAGAACCGCGTGAGCGGGAACGCGAGCACGCGCGGTCCGTCGCTGATCGGCTCGCCGTGCCACAGCACCCGCCCCGCGCTCACGTCGGCGAGCTCGAGCGACACGCCGTAGTCGTGCAGGTGCCCCCCCAGGCCGAGGATCGTGCCGGCGATGGCCGGGCTGCCTTCCCAGAACCGCACCGTGCGACCGGGCGGCAAGTCGAACGCTTTGCTGCCCGTGGGCGGGCGGCCGAGGGGATACTCGACGTCGATCGCCCAGGGATAGGTGCGGTACAACGGCCACGGGCGCCCGGCGGGCACATAGCGCAGCAGCAACCGCACTCGCACGCCGTGATAGCCGACGCGCGACCCGTTGGCGACCATCGCGCCGGCGAGGAGCCGCTGCCCGCGTTCGAGCGGCAGCCCGAAGAGCAGACGCGGCACCTCGATCTGCGGCGTCTCCTTGCTCGCGGCGAGGAGGTGCAGGCCGATGGGGAGAAACAGCTCGCGGTGCTCCGGGTCGCTCAGGTTGAAATGGTGCAGCACGTCCGGGGGCAGGACGCGGCCGGTTTCGTCCACGACCTCGACGCGCGCGCTGTGCAGCGAGGCGCTGACGGGAACGAGGACATGGCAGAGCGGCAACCCGACCATCGTATCGTGCCCGGGCGTGGCTGCGGGGAGGTCGACCGGGGGAAGCTCGATCACCAGCCGCTGCTCGCCGACGTCCAGCCGCACGGTGGCGAGCGGCAGCGACGGGGGCGGGGGCGGGGTTGGGGGTGGGGGGGGCGAACCCGCGAGGAACACGGCGATCAGCGCGGCGAGGATCACGGTGACGGGCATACGTCTCCACGGTCAGGGGGAGCCGACTCGGGACGCGCCTGCGGGAGTCGCGCCAAGATAATGCCGCGGGAGGCCCTCGCAAAGCGGGGCCGGTATGTTAGGCGCGATGACCGTGACGGCATTACGAGCAGGGCTGCGAGATCCGGGGGGGCTGGCGGGAGCGTGTAGGAATCGAACCTACCAAGGCTCTAGCGAGCCCTAGACGGTTTTGAAGACCGCTCGGACCACCAGGCCCGATCCGCCCCCAGGTCGCGCTCCGACACCATATCGTAGCCATCGGACACGCCCTCCGCTACGGCGTGCTCAGGGTGTCCCCCGCTGGAGCGCGCCAATAGAATAGTAGAATAGATGGTGCGAAGCACCCGCGCCTACGACGTGGAGACCAAGCATGGGCGGACCGCTGTGAACCTGCTCGACTACCTGCGGCCCGTCGACGTCGTGGGGATTCCGAAAATCCGGATGGGATCGGTGTACGACGGCGGCTACGTCTGCCTCGAGCCCACCCCGGGCGCGCTGCTCCTGAGCTACGGCCTGGGCGGCAACGTCGACTTCGAGCGGGAGTTCGCCGCGCGGGTGCCCGGCGGACGCGTCGTGGGGTTCGATCCGGTACCGTGCGCGCTCGCGCTCCCCGAGAACGTCACGGTCGTGCAGGAGGCGCTCGGGGCCGTGCGCGCCTTCGGCCCAGGTCGCGTCGACACGCTCGCCGGCCACCTCGAGCGGTTCGGCGGCGCTAGCAGCAGCGACGTCGTGGTGAAGATAGACATCGAAGGGGGCGAATGGTCCGCGTTCGAGGCGACGCCCGACGCGGAGCTGCGGCGCTTCACGCAGTTGATCGTCGAGTGGCACGGGCTCTCCCACGTGGCGACGCACATGCGGGCGCGGACGCTGTGGGCGCGCCTGGCGACGCACTTCTCGCTGTATCACGTCCACGGCAACAACTACCGGGGCCTGGTCGAGATCGACGGGCTCCTCGTGCCCGAGACGCTGGAGTGCAGCTATGTGCGTCACGGCGTCGTCGCGACGACGTCCCCGAGCCGCGAGCCGTTCCCCGGCCCCCTGGATCGCCCGAACGATCGCAAGGCCGTCGATCACCCCCTGCCTTTCGTGAGGCAGGGGGCCGGGGGGGAGGCGCCTAAGGCGAGCTGAACGCCTGCATCATCCGATACCAGAACTCCAACGCGTCGTAGAAGCTCTGCACCCGGATGCGCTCGTCCCGGCCGTGCGCCCGTATGTCGTTGGGATCGTCGAACACGGCCGACACGCCATAGGTGGGGATCCCCGCGTTGCGCAAGAACAGGCCGTCGGTCGCGCCGGCCTCCATCACCGGCACGACCGGGACACCGGGGAATTGCTCGGCGACGAGCCGCTCGATCGGGCCCATGATCGCCGGCGTGAGCGGGGACGGCGGGCTGGGGATCGGCGCGTACGTCGTGCGGATCGCGATGCGGTCGTCGGCCACGACGCGGCGCAGCGTCGCCTCGACGTCGGCGGGCGCCTGGTCGGGGAGAATGCGGCAGTTCACGGTCGCCTGGGCCGATTGCGGCAGCGCGTTCTCGGCGTGCCCCGCCGCGAGCATCGTCGCGACGCACGTGGTGCGCAACTTCGAGTTGTAGAACGGCACGGCGGCGAGCCGCGCCACGGCCGCGCTGTCCGGCGGATCCCGCAACACCCCTCGCATGTCGTCCGCGAGCGAGCCCGCCTCGAGCGCGGCCGCCCGCTCGAAGTAGGCACGCGACACCTCGTTCAGCTTGACGGGGAACGAAAACGTCGCCAGCCGGTCGAGGGCACCGGCGATACGGTAGATGGGATTGTCCGCCGGCCGCGGCAGGGAGCTGTGGCCGCCCTTGTCGGTGGCCTCGAGCACGTAGGTCGCATACACCTTCTCGCTTGCCTGCACTTCGAAGGTCACGGCCTTGCCGTCCCGCAGGATCCCGCCTCCGGCGTCCGTGTTGAGCGCGAACTCGGCGTTGATCAGGTCGCGATGCGCGGTGACCAGCCACTGGATGCAGCTGCCCGCGGTCTCTTCGTCCCCCGTGAGCACGAGGATCAGGTCGCGCGTCGGCCGGTACCCCGCCCGCTTCAGCCGGATGAAATCGGCGACGAGGATCGCATCGCCCACCTTGTCGTCGGTCGTGCCGCGACCGTAGAAATAGCCGTCCTGCTCCAGGAACGTGAACGGATCGACCGACCAGTCGGCGCGCCGCGCCGGCACGACGTCCAGATGGGCGAACACGAGGACCGGCCGGAGCGGCATGCGACGACCGGCCGGGCCTGGCGCCCGGTAGCGCGCGACGAGGTTGCCGTGCCGCGGGTCGGGACCGATCAACACCTGCACGTCCGCGGCCGGGAACCCGGCCGCGACGAGCCGTCGCGCCATGGCGCGCGCCGCGCGCGGGGTGTTGCCGAGCGAGTCGGTCGTGTTGATCTCGATCAGCTCACGGAAGATGTCGCGGGCGAGCCGGCGCTCAGCGTCCGACAGGCCGGATTGGGTCGCCCCGACCCGGGGCAGCAGGGCGAGCGTCAGCGCCGCGCACGCCACGCGGGCGACGCAACGCATCACGAGGCGCATGGCTTCAATCTACCGAATCGGTCCCGAGGCGGAGCGCGCGCAGGATGGCGCGGAGGCGGGGCCACTCATCGACCGGACGGACGTCGTCGTCGGAGTCGAGCGCCAGGCCGATGTCGTACGGGCAGGCGGTCGACGTGAACGCCTGTTGCTCGGCACACCGTTGGAGGCGCCACAACGCGCGCCGGTGCAGGACCCAGATGGCGCTCGTGCCAGCCCCGGGAGTCTGCGCCCCCCGGGGTGCGAAGAACGTAACCCCGAGCGTGCCGCGTGGCTGCCCCAGCAGCGTCGAGTCCACCCGGATGGTGGCAGTGTAGGCGAGCGGCGCGACGGTCTTGTTGCCGAACAGCCCCAGGAACAGGCCGCCGAGCCGCTCGTACTCGACGGCTTCCTCCACGTCTTCGAGCCGCCCCGCCACCACACGGTCGGCGTCGATCAGGTTCTCGCCCAGCAGTCGGTCGGGCTGCGGCACGAGCGGGAGCCGATCGCGGGCCGCTTGCCGCGCGGCGGGGCCGCACGCCGAGCCGACGAGGCTCAATACGACGAGCCCGCGCCGGAGCGCTCGCGCCCTACCCGACCCTCGCGATCGCGTCGATCTCAACCCGTACCGCCTTGGGAAGCGCGGCCGCCTGCACGGTGGAGCGCGCGGGCTTGTGCGTCGCGAAGTGCTTGGCGTACACCTCGTTCATGGCGGGAAAGTCGGCCATGTCGACGAGGTACACCGTCGTCTTCACGACGAGGTCCAGGCTCGAGCCTGCGCCCTGCAACACCGCCGCCAGATTCCGGAGCGTCTGCTCAGTCTGCTCGGCGGTGTTCTTGCCGACGATGTCGCCGGTCCTGGGATCGAGCGGGATCTGGCCCGCCGTGTACACCATCCCGTCCACCACGACGGCCTGGCTGTAGGGGCCGATCGCCTTGGGCGCGCCCTCGGCCGTGACGATGCCCAGTCCTCTCACCTTCATCAGAACAGTCCCTCGATGGTACCGTCGGGATGCACGCGGATCTTCTCGGCCGCGGGGGTCTTCGAGAGCCCCGGCATCGTCATGATGTCGCCCGCGAGCGGCACGACGAATCCCGCCCCGGCGGACGGCAGGATGTCGCGCACCTGGAGCGTGAAGCCGCTGGGCGCGCCGAGCTTCGCCGGATCGTCGCTGAAGGAATACTGCGTCTTCGCCATGCACACGGGAGTCTCGCCCAGCCCCATCGTGGGGAGCTGCTCGAGCGCGCGCTCGGCCGCGGGCGCGAACGCGACGCCCGCCGCGCCGTAGATCTCTCGTGCGATCGTCTCGATCTTCTCGCGGATGGGCCGCTTCTCGTCATACAGCGGCTTGAACTTCGCGGTGCGGCCGTCCAGCAGCTTGAGCACCGCGTGCGCCACGGCGACGCCCCCTTCCCCCCCCTTCTCCCACACCTCGCACAGCTCGACGCCCACGCCCTCGGCGGCGCACTCCTCGCGGACGGCCTCGAGCTCGGCATCGCCGTCGTTCACGAACCGGTTGAGCGCCACCACGACGGGCACGCCGAACTTCTGCACGTTCCTGATGTGGCGCCGCGCGTTCGCGGCGCCGCGCTTCACCGCGTCGACGTCGGGCTTGCCGAGGTTCTCCTTCTTCACGCCACCGTGCATTTTCAGCGCCCGCACGCTGGCGACGACGACCGCCGCCTCGGGGTTCAGGCCGGCGGCGCGGCACTTGATGTCGAAGAACTTCTCGGCGCCCAGGTCCGCCCCAAAGCCGGCTTCCGAAAGCACCACGTCGCACAGCGCGAGCGCCAGCTTGGTCGCGACCACCGAGTTGCAGCCGTGGGCGATGTTGCCGAACGGCCCGCAGTGGATGAACGCGGGCCCGCCTTCGAGCGTCTGCACCAGGTTCGGGTTGATCGCATCCTTCAGGAGCAGGGTCATCGCGCCGTGCGCCTTCAGGTCGCTCCCCCGCACGGGCCGCTTGTCCTGCGTCAGCCCCACGATGATGCGCGCCAGCCGCTGCTCCAGGTCGTCGAGCCCGGTGGCGAGCGCCATGATCGCCATGATCTCCGAGCCGGGGATGATGACGAAGCGCTCCTCGCGCGCCGGACCGGCGTTCAGGCCGCCCAGCCCCACGATGACGCTGCGCAGCGCGCGATCGTTCATGTCGATCGTGCGGGGCCAGGTGATGCGGCGGGTATCGAGTCCGAGCGCGTTGCCGTGGTGGAGGTGCGCGTCCAGCATCGCGGACAGCAGGTTGTGCGCGCTCGCGATGGCGTGGAAGTCGCCGGTGAAGTGGAGGTTGATGTCCTCCATCGGAATCACCTGCGAGTAGCCACCGCCGCAGGCTCCTCCCTTCACGCCGAACACGGGCCCGAGCGACGGCTCGCGCATGCACAGCGCCGCGTTCTTCCCGAGCCGCCTGAGGGCCTGGGTCACGCCGACCGTCACCGTGGACTTCCCCTCGCCCGCCGGGGTGGGGTTGATACCCGTAACGAGTACGAGCCGGCCCCGCGGCTGGCGGCGGTCGAGCGCCGCGAGCCGCACCTTCGCCTTGTACTTCCCGTACAGCTCGATCTCCTCGTCGTCGAGCCCCAGCTCGGCGGCGATGTCGGCGACCGGGCGGAGCTTCGCCGCCTGGGCGATGGCGATGTCGGTGGGAACGGGGGCTCGGGCGGGAGCCGTGGTCGTCATGGTCACGGAGCTTCTCCAGGCGAAAGCGTGGCGTCGAGCCGCGGCCCGAAGACGCGCCGCGCATTCTCGGTCGTGCGGTCGCCGAGGGCGTCGGGCGATTCGCCGCGGAGGCGGGCGAGCGCCGCGGCGACGTCACGCACGAACGCGGGCTCGTTGCGCTTGCCCCGGTGCGGCACGGGGGCGAGGTACGGCGCGTCCGTCTCGACTAACAGGCGGTTCGGCGGATAGGCGGTTAGAGGCACCGGCGAGTCCCAGTTCTTGAACGTGATCATACCGGAGAACGAAAAGTAGGCGCCAATCGCCATTCCCGCCTCGAACACCTTCGGTCCCGAGCTGAACGAATGCAGCACGACCGGGGCTCGCGCGCCGGCCAGCGCCGCGGCGACGTCCTCGTCCGCGTCGCGCGCGTGCACCACGACCGGCTTGCCCAGCTCCTCCGCGAGCGCCAGCTGCGCCGCGAACGCCCGCCGCTGCACGTCGCGCGGCGAATGGTCGTAATGGTAATCGAGCCCCGTCTCCCCCACAGCCACCACTTCGGGTAGGGCCAGCAGGTCCCTCAGGCGGGCCGCTGCGTCCGGCGACCACGCCCGCGCCTCGTGGGGGTGGACGCCCGCGGTGGCCGAGAGGCCGGACCGGGTCCGGGCGAGCGCGGCGACGCGCGCGCTGTCCGCGACGTCCGTTCCGATGACGACGACGTGCGCCACCCCGGCCTCGCACGCCCGCTGCAGCACCCCGCCGCGATCCGGGTCGAACGCCTCATCGCCCAGATGGCAGTGGGCGTCGACCAGGTACGGCCGCCGCGGTAGGGGCACGGCAGTGCCGTGCCCCTACCGCGTGGGCTGCGGCCGGGAGGGAGCGGGGGGGCCGGGGGGGACGGGAGCAGCCCGCGGCTCCGGCGCGACCGCGCCCGCGGGTCGGAACGCCCGCGCACCGCGCGCGTCCTCGCCGGGCCAGCGCTTCTCGATGTACATCAGGATCGGCGCCGCGATGTAAATCGACGAGAACGTCCCGGTGAAGATCGCGAACGTCATCACCAGGGCGAACGGGCGCAGCACCTCCCCCGCCAGCAGCACGAGCGCGAGCGTCGTCGCCATCGTGGTGCCGTGGGTCAGCACGGAGCGGGGCAGCGTCTCGTTGATCGACAGGTTCAGGATCTCGTACAGGTTCTGGCGCCGGAACTTGCGCAGGTTCTCGCGCACCCGATCGAAGATGATGATCGTGTCGTTGAGCGAGTAGCCGATCATGGTCAGCACCGCGCCCACGACGACGAGGCTGACCTCGAGGTTCAGGTAGCGGATGAACGCGATGGTGGTGAGGATGTCGTGGAGCGTCGCCAGCACGGCCGCGAGGCCGAAGCGCCACTCGAACCGGTACCACAGATAGACCAGCGTGACGATGAACGAGAAGAAGATGGCGAGGAACGCCTTGCCCTGGAGCTCGCGCCCCACTTTCGGGCCGACGGCTTCGGTGCGCACGATCCGGTACTGCGCGGCGCCGAGGCCGTGCGCCAGCGCCGAATCCACGGCGGCCGCCGTCGCCTGCGTGGTGCCCTCCGCGGTCACGCCTCCCGCCCCGATCCGCGCGCGCACCACGTACTCGTTCGCGCCGCCGAACTGCTGAATCTCGGCGTCGCGGATCCCCGCCGCGTCGAGCGCAGTACGGATCTTCCCCGTCCCGACGGGCGTGGTGGTCTGCACCTGGATGAGCGTGCCGCCGGTGAACTCGATCGAGTAGTTCAGCCCGTGCACCAGGAACAGGGCAAACCCGGGGACGATGAGGGCCGCGGTGAGGCCGTAGGCCCAGCGGCGCCATTTGATGAAGTCGTAGTTGGCGTTGGCGAAGAGGCGGATCATGTCAGACGCTCAGGGTGACCATGTCCGGCCGACGCGCGAGCCAGATCATGTAGAAGGTCCGGACCACGTACACGGCCGTCACCATCGAGGCCGTGATGCCGATGATCAGGGTGATGGCGAAGCCCTGCACCGGGCCGGTCCCGACCAGATAGAGGATGAAGGCCGTGAGCACGGTGCTCACGTTCGAGTCGATGATCGCGCTCATCGCGTGCTTGAACCCCTCGTCCACCGCGGTGCGCACGAGCTTGCCGTGCTGCAGCTCCTCCCGAATACGCTCGAAGATCAGCACGTTCGCGTCCACGGCGATGCCCACCGACAGCACGAGCCCGGCGAGCCCCGGCAGCGTCAGCGTGAACCCGAACCATGCGAGCCCGGCGAGCGTGAACAGCACGTACAGGCCCAGGGCCGACACGGCGAGCACCCCCGACAGCCGGTAGTACCCGACCATGATCACGATCACCAGCACGACGCCCACGACGCCGGCGCGGATGCCGTCGTTGATCGAGTCTTTGCCGAGCGAGGGACCGATGGTGCGCTCCTCGACGATGGTGAGCGGCGCGGGCAGCGCGCCGGCGCGCAACACCAGCGCCAGGTCCTGCGCGTCCTGGAGCGGCTTCGCACCCAGCTCGATCTGGCCGTGCTGCCCGATCTGACTCTTGATGACGGGCGGCTGGCCCTGCACGCGGCCGTCGAGGATGATGGCCATGTAGTCCTGCACGTGCCGGCCGGTCTCGCGCTCGAAGATGCGTCCCCCGCGCCGCGACAGCGTGAAGTTCACGACCGACTGGTTGGTCATGGGGTCCCGCTGCGCCTGCGCCTTTTCCAGCTCCTCCCCCGTGATGATCGGACGATCCTCGACCGCGTACAGCGCGCGGTACGTGCGCGCCGCGCGCGACGCCACCTCGGTGCCCCACTTGAGCTCGATCCCGCGCGGGATGAGCCGCTGCACCTCGGGCCGCGCCAGCAGGCTCTCCGCTACCGGCACCTGCTCCTCGGGCACGAGGAACTCCCCGGGGAGCTGGCCCTGGTACAGCAGCGAGGCAAGCGGACCGGGCGCGTTGAGCTCGGTCGTATCCTTCCCGGCCGCTTTGCTCTTCTCGTTCTTGTTCTTGGCCTTCCCCTTGCCGGTGTCGGCGCCGAACAGCTGCGTCACGTTGGCAGCGGCGCCCGCCTGGCCGGGCGTCTTCACCCCCGCCCGCCGCAGCGTCTTGTCGACCTCGGGGAGGGCGTCCCGGAACAGGTTCTTCATATCGGTGATGCGAAACTCGAGGAACGCGGTCCGCTGGATGATACCCTTGGCGCGCGCCGGGTCCTTCTCGCCCGCGAGCTCCACGATCAACCGATCGTTGCCGACGACCTGGACCACGGGCTCGGTCGTGCCGAACTCGTCGATCCGCGTGCGCACCACGCGTTCGGCGCGGTGGATCGCCTCCGCGGGATCGGGAACCGGGCCTTTCGACTGGTCCACCTCCAGGGCCAGGTGGATACCGCCTTGCAGGTCGAGGCCCAGGTTGAGCGGGACGCGGCGGATCGTCGTGTCCTTCATCCGGCCGGTCGTCGCGTCGCGCACCCGCTGGGTCGTGTCGGTCGGGATCAGGGCCCAAGCGCTCAGGAGCACCAGCCCGCCGATGATGAATAGTCGTGAGCGTATCTTGACCATCCCCGGTCCCTATCCTTTGAGGGCTGAACGCGCCGCCCGGGCGTCCCGCTCGATCTGGTCCACCAGCGCCTGGCGCGACGGGAACGTCTGCACGTCCCGCAACCGGCGCACCCACTCCACCGTCACCGTCTCGCCGTACAGGTCGCCGGCGAAGTCGAACAGATGCACCTCGAGACCGCGCGCGTGCACCCCGAACGTCGGCCGCGACCCCTGATTCATCATGCCCCCGTGCGTCGCTCCGCGCCACTCGACCCGCACCGCATATACACCGTCGGGCGGGAGCAGCTTGCGGGGGTCGGGCGACGCCAGGTTGATCGTCGGGATCCCGATGGTGCGGCCGCGGCCGGCGCCGCGTTCCACCACGGCCCGCAGGCTGTAGAGCCGGCCGAGCCAGCGCTCCGCGCTCGCCAGGTCGCCGTGGGCCACCGCCGTGCGGATCAGCGACGACGAGATCGGCTGGCCGTCGTCCGTCACGGCCGCCACGACGTCCACGACGAACCCGTCTTCCTGGGCGAGGCGCCGCACCAGCTCGACGTCGCCCGAGCGGCCGCGCCCGAACCCGTGATCGTACCCCAGCACCAGCTGCTGCATCGCGAACTGCGCCCGCAGCACGTCCCGCACGAACTCCTCGGGGCCGAGTCGCGCCAGCTCGGGCGTGAACGGCACGATCTCGACGCGCGCGACCCCCAGCGCCCGGACCAACGCGCGCTTCTCGCCCGGGAGCGTCAGCAGCCGCGGCGCCGCGCTCGGGTTCAGCACCTCGAGCGGGTGGGGGTCGAACGTGACCAGCAGGCTCTCGAGGCCCCCCCTCCCCCTCCCCGCCTCCCCGACCCGCGCGCGCCGCACGATCTCCGCGAGCACGGCCTGGTGCCCGCGGTGAATCCCGTCGAACGTCCCAACGGTCGCGACCGTGCCCGCCCCGCTCCGCGTCATGCGTCGGCCACCACGACGCGCGGCTTCAACGCGTCCGCGACGCGCTCGGCCACCGCCACGAGCTCGCCGTTGGAGAACAGGGCCACTCTTCCCCCTTCCCCCTTCCCCGCCATCACCGGTCGCCCATGGATCACGGCGGCGCGCCCGGCTTCGTCCAGCTCCTGGCGCGGCAGATCCGTCACGAGCACCGCCGGGTCGCGCAGCGCCGCGGGCGTCACGGCCTCGGGCGCCACGGCGTCCGCGAGCGGAAACGGGCCGACCCGGGTGCGCGTGAGGGCGGCGAGGTGCGCGCCGCACCCCAGCGCCTCCCCGACGTCGCGCGCCAGGCTCCGCAGGTAGGTGCCGGCGCTCACGGTGGCGCAGAAGCGGACATCCGGCGGCGCGAGCCCCGTCAGCTCGAGCTCCGACACCTGAACCGGCCGCGGCGCCGGCGCCACGGCCTCGCCGCGGCGCGCCCGGCGGTAGGCACGCTCTCCCGCGATCTTCACCGCGGAATAGGCGGGCGGGCGCTGCGCGTAGGCGCCGCGGAACCGCGCCAGCGCCTCCGCGATCCGCCCGCCATCGAGCCCCCGCCAAGCGTCGGACGTGGCGAGCGGCTCGCCGGTCGCATCGTCCGTGGTCGTCACGACGCCCAGCCGGATCACCCCCTCGTACGACTTGGTCCACGCGGCGGCACAGCTCGCCAGCCGCGTCGCGCGGCCCGCCAGGATCACGAGCAGCCCCACCGCGAACGGGTCCAGCGTACCGAGGTGCCCGACCCGGTCCGTCCCCAGCGCGCGCCGCACCTGCTCCACCACGTCGTGGGAGGTGGGCCCCGCCGGCTTCGCGACGAGCGCCACGCCGGAGATCAGCCCGCGTCCTCCTTGAGGTCCCGCAGCACGCGGTCGATCCGCTGCGCGTGCTCGAGGCCGCGGTCGAGCTCGAAGCGCAGCTCGGGAGTCACCCGGAGCGAGAGCTCCCGGGCCAGCTGACTCCGCAGGAAGCGAGCGGCGCTCTCCAGCCCGGCGAGCGACTTGGCCTTCTCGTCCTCGCTGCCCATGACGCTCACCCGCACCCGCGCGTGCGCGAGGTCGGCCGAGACCTGGACGCCCGTCACGGTGACGAACCCGACGCGCGGGTCGCGCACGTTGCCCGTGAGGAAGGCGGCGACGGTCTGGCGGATGGCCTCGGCCACGCGCGCGGGGCGGTGGCTGCGTCGTTGCTTCATGTCAGAAGAAGCTGGTCGCCGTGTCCACGATGCGGGCGCCGTCGGCGGCCTCCACCAGGCGGTCGGCCTCCTGCAGCACCCGCTCGGCGTGCCCGCGGTCGTTCGACACCACGCACACCGTGAGCTCGGCGCGCTGCCACAGGTCGTGGTGGGCCGTCTCCGCCGCCGAGACGTTGAAGCGGTTGTGCAGCCGGTCTTTGAGGCTCTTGAGCACGTGGCGCTTGTCCTTGAGCGACTGGCACGCCGCGAGATGCAGCTCCCAGGTCATGACGGCGACCACCACGGCTCAACCGCCCTTGGCCGCGCTCCCGACGTCGAGCGAGCGCGCCACCTCTTCGATGCGGTAGGCCTCGATCAGGTCGCCGACCTTCACGTCGTTGAAGTTCTCAATGCCGATGCCGCACTCGAAGCCCTCGCGAACCTCGCGCACGTCGTCCTTGAAGCGCTTGAGCGACCCGATCGCCCCTTCGTACACCTCGACGCCGTCGCGGATCACCCGCACCCGCGCCGTTCGGGGGATCACCCCCGACCGGACGAAACAGCCGGCGATGGTGCCGACCTTGGCGATCTTGAACGTCTGCCGCACCTCCGCCTCGCCCAGCACCACCTCTTTCTTCTCCGGGGCGAGCAGGCCCTCCATCGCCCCGCGCACCTCTTCCACCGCCTCGTAGATGATGCGGTAGGTGCGGATCTCGACCTTCTCGCGCTCCGCGGAAGCCCGGGCGTTGGAGTCGGGCCGCACGTGGAACCCGATGATGATGGCGTTCGACGCCTTGGCCAGCAGCACGTCCGAGTCGGTGATCGCGCCCACGCCGCGGTGCACGACCTCGACCTTGACTTCGGGCGTCGAGAGCTGCGCCAGCGCGTCGGCGAGCGCCTCGGCGGGACCGCCCTGATCCGCCTTGATGATGATCCGCAGCGTGGCGGCGCCGCCTTCGGCCCGCTCGGCCATGAAGTCCTCGAGCGTCTTCACCCGGCCGGAGCGGCGATGCTGCGCCTCGCGCTCCAGGCGTTGACGCTTCTGCGCGATCTCGCGCGCCGCCCCCGCGTCCGCCATCACGCTGAAGGTGTCGCCCGCCTCGGGCACGCCTTCGAAGCCGAGGATCTGGACCGGGGTCGAGGGACCGGCCTCGGTCACGGTCTCGCCGCGCTCGTTGTACATCGCGCGCACCCGTCCGGAGAACTGGCCGCAGATGAAGTCGTCCCCGACGCGCAGGGTGCCGTTCTGGACTAGGATCGTCGCGAGCGGGCCCTTGCCGGGGTCCAGGGTCGCCTCGAGCACCGTGCCGTGGGCGCGCCGGTCGGGGTTCGCCTTGAGGTCCAGCAGCTCGGCCTGCAGCAGGATCTGATCGAGGAGCGCGTCGACGTTCTGCCCGGTCTTCGCCGAGATCGGCGTCGCGAGCGTCGTGCCGCCGAACTCCTCGAGCACGATCGCGTGAGACAGCAGATCCTGCTTCACTTTCTGCACATTGGCGGCGGGCAGATCGATCTTATTGATGGCGACGACGAGCGGCACGCCGGCGTTCTTGGCGTGCGAGATCGCCTCGATGGTCTGCGGCATGATGGCGTCGTCGGCGGCGACGACCAGCACGACGATGTCCGTCACCTGGGCGCCGCGGGCGCGCATCGCCGTAAACGCCTCGTGCCCCGGCGTGTCGAGGAAGGTGATCGACCGGCCGTCCTTGAGCGTCACCTGGTAGGCCCCGATGTGCTGCGTGATGCCGCCTGCCTCACCCGCCACGACGTTGGTCTTGCGGATGTAATCGAGCAACGACGTCTTGCCGTGGTCGACGTGACCCATCACCGTCACCACCGGCGGCCGCGGCTGGAGCGCCGCCTGCGCATCGTCGGGCGCCTGTTCGCCTTCGCCGACGACGTACTCCTCCTCCCGCACCGCCTGGAACCCGAAGGCGGATGCGATCAGCTCGATCATGTCGAAGTCGAGCCGCTGGTTGATCGTCACCATCTGCCCCAGCTCCTTGAAGGCGAAGGAGACGATCTCCTTGGCGGGAACCTTGAGAATGTTCGCGAGCTCGGAGACCGTGATGAACTCGGTCACGCGAACGAGCGTCTTCTCGCGTTCCTTCTCGTCACGCCGCTTCTGCTCCTCCAAGTCGCGGAAGCTCGGGCCCTCCTCCCGCCGGTGCACGCCCTTGCGGCCGACCGGGCCCTTGATGGACGCGAGGGTGCGGGAGATGTTCTGCGCGACGGCCTCCTGGTCTACGAGCGACTTCTTGCCCTTCTTGCGCTTCTTCCCCTTCTCGCGGCGGCGCTCCTCGAGCGGGATGGCGCCCGGGGCGGCGGAGGCGACCGGCCGGGGAGGGGGCGGCGGCACCGGACCGCCGGGCGTGGCGCTCGCCACCGGCTTGGGCCGCACGGGTGTCGGGATCACGGACCTCGGGGGGGCGGGCGCCGCGGGGGCGACGGACGAAGCCGTTGCGGAGGCGGCGAACGGCGCGGCCGCCTGGGCCTCCCCCGCGGGCTCCAGGGCGACGGGGAGGTCCTTGAACAGCGCGGCCGCGCGCTCTTCGAGCGACGGCTTCTCCTCCTCGATGACTTTCGCCGCCTCGAGCGCTTCCCGCGCCTTGAGCTCGCGCTCCGCTTCGACCGCGGCCTCGGCCTGCGCCTCGGCCTCGGCGGCGGCCACTTCGGCCGCGGTACGGCGGCGGCGCTTGGGACGCGCTTCCGGCACGACGGCGACCGGCTCGGCCGCCTTGACGGCGCGGCGCCGCTTCGGCGCCGCCGGCGCCTCCTTCAGCTTGCGCTTCTCGCGCTCCCAGCGGGCGCGCATCAGCGCCACCTGCTCGGGCTTGAGCGGCGACAGGTGGCTGCGCACGAAGATGTCCAGCTCCTTGAGCATGCCCATGAGCTGCTCCGAGGAGATCCCGAATTCCGCCGCCAAGTCGTGAATCCGCGTCGTCGTCACCTCATTCCTCCACAGCCACCAACCCACGGGCCAGCCCCGCGTCTCTCACCCCGACCGCCTGGAGCGGCGGCCGGCCGAGGCCGGCGCCCAACTCGAGGGCGACCGGCCCCTGCACGATCGGCACCCCGCGCGCGCGCGCGAGGCGCTCCACCTTGTCCCGCGTGCGCGGACTCGCGTCCGCCGCGAGCACCACGCACGACAGCCCGTCCCGCTGCAGCTTCGCCCGCACCCCCGTCACGCCCAGCACCACACCGCCGGCACGGACCCCGAGCCCGAGCAGCCGCACGATCCGGTCGCTCACGCCGCCGGCGGGGGCGAGGGGTCCGGGGGGGGCGGGGGGGGCGGGGGGGCCGGGGGGGCCGGCGCTGGGGGCGCTGCCGCGCTGGGCCCCGCCGTGCCGCCCTGCCCCGCCCCCCCGTCGTCACCCTCGTCCTCGCCGCCTTCCTCGGTCATCTCGTTCAGGAACGCCATGAGCTTGTCGGCGAGCTCGGGAGTCATCCCCGCGATCTTGTCCACGTCCTCGCGCTCGAGATCGAGGATGTCCTGCAGCGTCTTGTGGCCGGCCTGCGCGAGCACGTCCACCAGCTCCGCCGGCAGCCCCTTGAGTTCGCGCAACGCGACCTTGGTGGCGGCGTCTTCTTCGGGCGGCAGGGGCGCGAACAGCGGGCCTTCCCCGCCGCGCTCCAGCCACTCGCGGCTCGAGTATAGGTCGATCTTCCAGCCGGTGAGCTCGGAAGCGAGGCGCACGTTCTGTCCGTTGCGGCCGATGGCGAGCGACAGCTGGTCCTCGTCCACGATCGCCTGAATGGTCTTGGTCTCCGGATCGGAGAACACCCGCGCCACCCGCGCCGGCGCGAGCGACAGCTTGGCGAACCGCTCGGGGTCGGGAGACCACGGCACGATGTCGATGCGCTCGCCGTTGAGCTCGTTCACGACCGCCTGCACGCGCGAGCCCTTGAGCCCCACGCACGCGCCCACCGGGTCGATCGAGTCGTCCCGCGAGGAGACGGCAATCTTGGTGCGGCTCCCCGCCTCGCGGGCCGTGGCGCGGATCTCCACGATGCTCTGCTGGATCTCCGGCACTTCGAGCTTGAACAGCGCCTTCACGAACAAGGGGTCCGCGCGCGACAGGATGAGGCGCGGGCCTTTGGGCGTCTCCTCGATGCGCTTGAGCACGGCGCGGATCGTGTCGCCCTGATGGAAGTGCTCGCGGTGGTTCTGCTCGCGGTAGGGGATGATGGCTTCGGCCTCCCGGAACTTGGCGAGCATCACGACGATCTTACCGCGCTCGATCTGCTGCACCTCGCCCGAGAGCAGCTCGCCCACCTTGTCCGTGAACTCCTCGCGAATGCGCGCCCGCTCACCCTCCCGCACGCGCTGGATGATGCGCTGCTTCGCGGCCTGCACGGCCGTGCGGCCGAACGCCTCGAACGGCACTTCCTCTTCCAGCACGTCCCCCACCTGGAAGTCCGGGTCCTCGAAGCGCGCCTCCTCGAGCGCCACCTGGGCGCCCGGATCCTCCACGGTCTCGACCACCGTCCGCAGGACCACAATCCGGATCGTACCCTTCAACTCGTCGATCCCGATCTCCGCCCGCACGTTGGGCCCGTAGCGCTTCACCAGCGCCGCGTGGAGACCGTCCTTCAGGAGATCGAGCAGCTCCGCGCGCTCGAGCTGCTTCGTGCTCGTGAGCTCGCGGATCGCGGAAACCACTTCACTCGTGCTTGTCATCATTCGGTCCTTTTCACCAATCCACCGCCAGCCGCGCATCGCGGATGCCGGCGAGCGGCACCGGTCGCGGCGCGGCGCCCTGGGGCTCGAGAATCACCGTCGCCTCGTCGGGCACCGCCACGATCCGGGCGCGCACGCGGCCCAATCCCGCCACCGTCGCCTGGACCTCCCGGCCGACGAACCGTACCCAGTGCTGGTGCCAGCGCAGCGGCCGCTCGAGTCCCGGGCTCGACACCTCGAGGATGTAGCGGCGGCCCAGCGGGCCGTCGGCGTCGAGCCACGCCTCGAGCGCCCGGCTCGCCGTGGCGCAGTCCTCCACCGTCACACGCCGCGGTGGCTCGCCGGGCGGCCATTCGATGCGCACTTGAACGAGCGGCCGGTGCGGCGTGCCGCCGATGCGGAGGTCGGCCAGTTCGAGCCCCAGCGGCGCCAGGCGGACCCGAAACGACTCGACGAGACTGTCGGAGAGCATAAAAAAAAGCGCGGGCCGAACTTCGCCCGCTTCACCGGCCCGGAATCTAGCCGCCGGGCGGCGGGTGTCAAGCGAGTGGTAGCCCGAGGTAGGCGACCATCCGCCCGTCGCGCCCGCCCGAGGCGCGGTGCGAGAAGAATTGCTCGCGGTGGTGTGCGCTGCACCACGGCGAGGTCGAGATCTCGGTCAGCCCGAGCGCGCGCGCCTGCTGCATCAGGACGGCGCGCAGGTCCACGTGACCCGGTGCGGTTTCGGGGCGCCCGCTGAACTGCGTCAGGACTTCAGAACCTACTTCATAACACTCGCCACAAATACCAACCCCGCAATGCATTACGATTTCCGAAGCGCGCACGAACGCCTCCCGCCGCACGAGCTCCACGCCGCGCTCCAGGATGCGCCCCGCCGCGCCGCGCCACCCCGCGTGCAGCAGGGCGACGGCCTGCTTGTGCGGCACGGTGAGATAGACGGGCACGCAGTCCGCGACGGTGATGCTGAGCAGCATCCCCCGGGTCCCGGTCGCGTGGCCGTCGATGCCGTCGAGGATCAGCCAGCCGTCCGCCGTCTGACGGTGCCACTGTACCAGCGTGCCGTGCACCTGGTGCGCGAGGATGAGGGCTGGGAAGGCGGAGCGGAACGCGGCACGGAAGGCGCGCCACCGCGACATCACCTGCCCCACGTTTTCCTCGCTCCACAGGCCCAGCGAGAAGCCGCGGCCGCGGGTCGTGATCCCCGCCACGACGCCGTAGCGCTCGGCCCATTCGTGGAGCTCCATGCGTGGCACCGCGGAATCGCCGACCGGCTGCTCGCGAAGCGCGGCAGGGGCGGCACGGTCGGCAGAGGCGGCAGGGAGATCGGTCACGTGCCCCCGTCGTCGACTCTCTCGATTTCCGCCCCCAGCGCCCGCAGCCGCTCGTCGATGCGCTCATAGCCGCGCTCGATCTGTCCGATGTTGTGGATCACCGAGCTCCCCTCGGCGCCGAGGGCCGCGACGAGCATCGCCATGCCGGCGCGAATGTCGGGGCTCTCGACCACGCCGCCCCGCAGCGGCGACGGCCCCGCGATCACCGCACGGTGGGGGTCGCACAGCACGATGCGCGCGCCCATTCCGATCAGCTTGTCCACGAAGAACAGGCGCGATTCGAACAGCTTCTCGAACACGAGCAGCAACCCTTCGCACTGCGACGCGACCACGATCGCGATGGACATCAGGTCGGCCGGGAAGGCCGGCCACGGGCCGTCCTCGAGCTTGGGAACGTGGCCGCCCAGGTCGGGGCGGATGCGGCGCTCCTGGTCGGCATCGACGATGAGCCGCGCACCGTCGAGCCGGGGCCGCACGCCCAGCCGCTCGAACGCGAACAGCGTGGCGCGCAGGTCCTCGCCGCGCACGCCATCGATGGTGACGGCGCCGTTCGTAGCGGCGGCGAGCCCGATGAACGAGCCGATCTCGATGTGGTCGGGGCCAATGGTGAACGGCGCGGCCCCCCCCTTGAGCGGGGCGCCGCCGTCCACCGTGAGCGTGTTGGTGCCCACGCCGTCGATGCGCGCGCCCAGGCCCGACAGAAAGCGCGCCAAGTCCTGGACGTGCGGCTCGCCGGCAGCGTTGCGGAGGACCGTGGTGCCGGGTGCGGCGACCGCGGCCATGAGGGCGTTCTCGGTCGCCGTGACGCTTGGCTCGTCGAGAAAGATGTCGGCGCCAGCGAGCTTCTTGGCCTCGAGCTGGTAGGTCGCGCCGACGGTGACCTCCGCTCCCAGGCGCTCCAGCGCGAGGAAGTGCGTGTCCACGCGCCGCCGGCCGATCACGTCTCCGCCGGGGGGCGGAAGGTGCACCCGGCCGAAGCGCGCGAGCATCGGCCCGGCCAGCAGAATGGACGCGCGGATGCGGGCGCACAACGCCGGGTCGAGCTCGCGCGGCTCGGCCCGCGCCGCGTCGACCTCGACGCTGTTGGGCCCCGTCCATTGCACCGCCGCCCCCAGATGCGCGAGCAGCTCGAGCATCGTCTCGACGTCGCCGATGTGCGGCACGTTGTCGATCCGGCAGAGCCCGTCGGCGACGAGCGTCGCCGCGAGGATGGGAAGAGCCGCGTTCTTGTTGCCCGCGGGGCGGATCGTGCCCTTCAGCGGGCGGCCGCCCGTGACAGCGAAGGACGGAGGCATGGGTGAGGCAAGCTATGACGCGGCTTGCGCCGGCGTCAAGCGTTCGCGAACGTACGCGACGTGAACGTGAGTCCGGTTCTCGCGCTCGCGGGACTCGCCGTCGTCGGCCTGCTCGCGACGCGACTGCCGCGGCCGCGGTGGCGTCACGTGGCGAGCCTCGACGTCCTGCTCGCCGCAGGCGGTCCTCTGGTCCTCCTCGGACTCGCCCTCGGACCCGGGATCGACCTGCTCGACCGGCCGGCGCTCCGGAGCATCGCCCCCGTGACGGCGCTGGCGATCGGGTGGCTCGGGGCGGGGCTCGGCGCGCGGTTCGAATGGCGCTATGTGCGCCGCATCCCGCGCGCCCGCTGGCGCCTCGCCCTGCTCGGGGCGACCGCAGCGCTGGCCGCCGTCGCGCTCGCCGCCCGGCTCGCTCTGCGTCTCGCCCCCGCCCTGGGCGCCGCGTGGGTGCCGCGCCTCCCGGCGATCCTCACCCTCGGCGCGATCGCCGCGGCGTCGGGACCCGTGGTCGTGGCGCTGCTGGTCCGCATGGTGGGGATCGGGCGCCGCACGGCCCGCGCGACCGAGCTCGGAGCGACCCTCGAGACCGCCTACGCGGCCCTGCTCCTGACGGTCCCGCTGGCGCTGCACCGCCCGCACCTGTCAAGCGCCGGCCCGGAGCTCGGCTGGCCGGCGGCCATCGTGTTCACCGCGGGGAGCGGCGCGCTCGCCGGCATGGTGTATGTCTCGCTCGCGCGCCTGCGGCCGGCGCACGAGGACCTGGGCCTCGCGCTGCTCGCCACCCTGCTGTTCGGCGCGGGGATCGGCTACGCCGCCGATCTCTCGCCGTTCGTGGTGTGCGCGCTCGCCGCCGCGCTGATCGTGAACGTCGCCCCCGCCCCCCGACGGCACGTCGTGCGGCAGGTGCTCACCCGGTGGACGCCCGCCGCTTGCGCCGTCATCCTGCTCGTCGCGGGCGCGTCGCTCGCGCTGCCCACCGGCTGGATCCTCGTCGCCGCGCCGCTCGGCGCGGTGGCACGCATCGCCGCCAAGTGGGCGGCGGTGCGGTACGGGCGGGGCCTGCTGCAGCTCACCGCAGTCCCGCCCGACGCCGGGCTCGCGACGGCTGCCCAGGGCGCCGCGGCGGTCGCCCTGGGGCTCAACTTCGCCATCATGTACGACGGCGGTGGCGTGCTGACCACGGTGGTGTTGGGAGTCGCCGTGGCCCAGCTCGCGGCGCCGCCCCTCCTGCGGCTCGTGCTCGGAACGACGTCAGCGCCGTTGACACAAGCGCCCGCGCTCCCCGAGCTTAGTCGCGGGCGCTCGACCGAGCTTACGACATGATCCCGACCTGGGTGGCGGTGGTGACGGGGATTTCCCTCGCGATTCTGGCGTTGTCGGCGATCGCGATCGCGCTGTCGTCGGTGATCGCCGCGCTGGGCGTGCGTGCCTTCCTGCGGGTCTTCCGCGAGCTCGCCGGCCCCGCACTGGGCGACGTGCGCCAGCTCGTCACGACCATCCGCACCGAGGCGGAGGGTCTGGTCGGGACGTCGCAGGACCTGCGGGGCCGGATCGTGAGAGCCGCGGACGCGGCCGAGGCGCGGCTCGCCGACCTGGACGCGCTGTTCGAGGTCGTCCAGGAAGAGGTGGAAACGACGGCGCTCGACGTCGCGGCGACGCTCCGCAACGTGCGCCGCGGCCTCTCGCTGCTCGAATGGGGTCGCCGGGCTCTCAAACGGGGGAGGAAGCACTGAGGGGGACGGGGAGGGGCAAGCGCTTGCTCGCCGCGGTGGCGGTCGCCCTGGTCGGGATCGCCCTCTTCCCCGCCGTGGCGCACGCCTGGACGCCGGGCACCCACATCTATTTGGGCGAGTCCGTGCTCGCGAACCTGCACCAGCTCCCCGCCGTGGTGGCCGACTTGCTGCGCGCGTTCCCCTACGATTTTCTGTACGGCAACATCGCGGCCGACACGTCGATCGCGAAGAAGTACGCGCCCGTGGGACGCCACTGCCACGCGTGGCACGTGGGTCAGGAGATTCTCGACCTCGCGCCCGCGGACCCGCTCCGGGCCTTCGGCTGGGGGTATCTCTCGCACCTCGCGGCGGATACCGTGGCGCACAATTTCTTCGTCCCGCGTCAGCTGGTGCTCACCTCAAGCACGACCGGGCTGGGCCACAGCTACTGGGAGAGCCGCTTCGAGACGCACCTCGGCGACGCGTACGCCCGGGAAGCGAAGGATGTCATCCTGCGGGACCATGCGCCGAGCGACGCCCACCTCGATTCCATCATCTCCCCAACGCTCTTCAGCATGCGCACCAACCGCCGGCTGTTCCGCGGGATGGTGCACCTCACCGAGAGCGAAAGCTGGCGCTGGGCCTTCCAGCTGATCCTCGAGAACACGCGCTGGGACCTGCCCGATGCCGACGTGGAGCGCCACATGGCGGTGGCGTTCGAATACGTGATGGAGACGCTGGGCGAGGCGGACGCCGCGGCACGGCGGCTCGACCCCGCTGGCGCGCAGGCGCTCGGGCTCGCCAAGCGCATGCGACGCACGGCGCTGCAGGAGGGCGGCCGGGAGGATCCCGAACGGATGGAGGAGACGGCCGAGCAGCACTTCGGGCTGCCGACGCCGGCCCTGGAATACTGGAAGCAGTCGCAGGCGCAGCGGCCGTGGCGGGATAGGGCCGACTAGGACGCCAGCTTCTCCTCGATCACCCGCTGCGCGAGCTTGGGGTCCGCCTTACCGCGCGACACCTTCATCACCTGCCCGATGAAGAACGGCATCAGCTTCGTCTCGCCGTTCCTGTAGCGCGTGACCTCGGTCGCGTGCGCCCCGAGCACGTCGCTCACCCACCCTGCGACCACGCCCGTGTCCGCTACCTGCACGAGGCCGAGGGCCTCGGCCACGTTGCGCGGCTCGCCGCCGCGCTCCGCCACCTCGCCGAACACGCGCTTCGCCGCCTGGTGCGAGAGCGTGCCGCCCTTCACGAGGCCGATGAGCTGCGCCAGGGCCGACGGCGGCACCCGCAGCGTCTCCTCGTGGTCCTTGGCATCCGCCAGCACTTCGGTCCGCACCCAGTTCGCCGCCGCCTTGGGCTCTGCCCCGGCATGCACGACGGCCTCGTAGTAGTCGGCCACCGCGCGTTCGGCGGTGAGCACCGCCGCGTCGTCCACGCCCAGCGCGTACTGGGCCGTGAACCGCTCGCGCTTGGTCGCCGGCAGTTCGGGAAGCGCCGCGCGTTGCTCCTCGATGAACTCGGGCTTGAGAACGAGTGGCGGTAGGTCAGGATCGGGAAAGTAGCGGTAGTCGTGGCTCTCTTCCTTGCTGCGCTGGGGCCGCACGCTGTTCGTCTTCGCATCGTATAGCATGGTCTGCTGTTCGACGGTCCCTCCGGCCTCGAGCAAGGCGATCTGCCGGTCCCGTTCGACCGTGAGCGCCTTCTCGACGTACGCGAACGAGTTGATGTTCTTCACCTCGACCTTGGTGCCGAGCGCGGCCTCGCCCGCCCGGCGCACCGAGACGTTCGCGTCCACGCGCAGGCTCCCCTTCTCCATGTCGCAGTCGGACGCGCCGGCGTACTCGAGCACCTGCTTCAGCGTCAGGAGATAGGCCCGCGCCTCCTGGGGTGAGCGGAAGTCGGGGCCGGTGACGATCTCGATCAGGGGCACGCCGCAGCGGTTCAGGTCGATCGCCGTCTCCTTGGGGAACCGATCGTGCAGCAATTTCCCGGCGTCCTCCTCGACGTGCAGGCGTACGATGGTAGCCGTCGCTATCCCTCGCTCCGGTGACAGGTACGACAGCGTGCCATCCGTCGCGAGCGGCTGCTCGAACTGTGAGATCTGGTAGCCCTTCGGCAGGTCGGGATAGAAGTAGTTCTTGCGTGCGAACACGCTCTTCGCGTGCACGGTGCACCCCAGCGCGAGCGCCGCGCGCACCGCGAGCTTGAGGGCCAGCTCGTTGGGCACCGGTAGTGCACCCGGCAGCCCGAGGCACACCGGGCAGACGTTCGTGTTGGGCGGGGCGCCGAACGCCGCGGAGCAGCCGCAGAACATCTTCGACACGGTCCGGAGTTGGACGTGCGTTTCCAGGCCGACGACCGTCTCCCATGCGGCCGGCATCAGGCCTCCGTCGTCGCGGGGACCACCCGCTCCACGGCGTAGGCGGCCTCGATCAGCTCGTCCTCGAGGAACGCCTGGCCGATAAATTGTCCGCCGATCGGCAGCCCTTTGATGCGCCCGATCGGCAGCGAGAGCGCGGGCAGCCCCGCCAGGTTCGCGGTGACCGTGAAAATGTCGGACAGATACATCGCCACCGGGTCCGCGAGCTTCTCCCCCGCCTTGAAGGCCGCGGTGGGTGTCGTAGGGGTGAACAACAGATCCACGCCGCGGTCAAACGCGGTGCGGAAGTCCTGGGCGATCAGCGCGCGCATCTGCTGGGCCTTGCGGTAATAGGCGTCATAGTAGCCCGACGACAGCACGTACGTGCCGACGAGGATGCGCCGCCGCACTTCGGCGCCGAAGCCCTGGCCGCGCGTGGCGCGGTACAGCGCCCGCACGTCCACCGCGCCGTCGAAGCGCGGACCGTAGCGCGCGCCGTCGTAGCGCGCCAGGTTGGACGACGCCTCGGCCGGCGCGATGATGTAGTAGGTGGCGACCGCATAGGGGGTGTGCGGCAGCGATACCTCGCGCACCGCCGCGCCCTGCTCCCGGAACAGCCGGATCACGCGGTCGCAGGCGCGTCGCACCGCGGGGTCGAGATCCGGCGGGAAGTACTCCTTCGGGATCCCGATCACGAAGCCCTGGAGCGACTCGGGCACCGTGGGGAGGCGCAGCGGATCGCGGTCCTCGCACGTCGAGTCCTTCGGGTCGCGCCCGCTGATCACCGACAGCACGCGCGCCGCGTCGTGCACGCTCCGGCCCAGCACGCCGATCTGGTCGAGCGACGAGCCGAACGCCACGAGCCCGTAGCGCGACACTCGTCCGTACGTGGGCTTGATCCCCACGACCCCGCAGAACGATGCCGGCTGCCGCACCGACCCGCCGGTCTCCGAGCCGAGCGCGGCGGGCACCGCGCCCGCGGCGACGAGCGCGGCCGAGCCGCCCGACGAGCCTCCCGGCACGCGGGCCTTGTCGAAGGGGTGCAGCGTCCGCCCGTACACCGAGTGCTCGGTGGACGAGCCCATCGCGAACTCGTCGCAGTTCGACTTGCCGGCGATGAGCGCGCCCGCAGCGCGGAGTTTGGCCACGGCGGTGGCCTCGTAGGGCGAGCGGTACCCCTCGAGGATCTTGGAGCCACAGGTCGTCGTGAACTCGAGGGTGCAGATGTTGTCCTTCACCGCCACCGGCATGCCGTACAGCACGCCCGACGGATGCGCCCCTTGGGCCTGGGCGAGCAGCGACTTGCGGAGATCCTTGGGCGCCGTGAGGCAGGCATTGAGGCGCTTGGCCTTGACGAGGCGGTCGGCCGCCGCCTTGGCGCTCGCGAGCGCTTCGCTGGGGTCGCTCACCTGATCCCCAGGCTGAAGCCTGGGCTCGGCACGACGCTGTCCTTAAGGACAGTGCAGCGCCGAGCCCACCCTTGAGGGTGGGAACACACGCCGCCGGGTACTCCCGCGTCCGTCATCCTTCCTCCTCGAACTGCCCGAGCTTCGGCACCACGAAGAAGCCGTTCCGGAATGCCGGCGCGAGCTTGTCGGGCCCGAAGGCCAGCGGCCAGGGCTTCACCTCGTCGGCGCGGAACCGCACGGCGTCGGGCCCCGGCACGAACGGCTTCACGCCTTCGCTCGCCGGCACGCTGTTGATTTGGGCTACGTAGTCGAGAATGCGCGACATCTGCTCGGCGAGCAGGGGCAGCGCCTCCGCGTTCACGTCGAGCTCCGCGAGCCGCGCGATCTTCAGGACCTCGTCATGCGCGACGCTCATGCGCTCTCCCACTCGCGCTCGAGCCCGGCATACGCCACGAGCAGCTGTTTCATGCCGATCTCCGCATCGTCGAACTGCACGCTCACCTTCAGGTCGCGGCCCGAGCCCGAGACCGCCCGCACCACCCCGCTGCCGAATTTGCGGTGGCGCACTCGCTCGCCAGCGACGTAGCGCGGCGCGTCTTGCGATACGTCCACGTCCCAATCCACGGGGAGCGGCGCCCGTGCCGCGCGGCGCGACGCCGCGGTGCGCGTGGTCCCGGTCCGGTCCCACAACGGGGCCGTGCTGCGCTCCTCCAGCGCCGTCGCGGGCACCGCCTCGAGAAAGCGCGACGCCTCCGACAGCTCCAGCCGCCCGTTCCGATAACGCGTCCGCGCCCATGAGAGATACAGTTTTTCGCGCGCACGCGTGAGCCCCACGTAGCACAGTCGGCGCTCCTCCTCGAGCCCGCCCGGCTCGCCCGCCGCCCGCGCGAGCGGGAACAGGCCGTCCTCGAGTCCCGCGAGCGCCACCACCGGCCACTCGAGCCCCTTGGCCATGTGCACCGTCATCAGCGTCACCCCGGCCGGATCGCCGGTCCCCTGGTCGGCGGACGTGACGAGCGCCGCCTGCGTGAGGTAGCGCTCGATGAGCGTCGCCCCCGTTCCCGTTCCCCCTTCCCCGGCCTCTTCCCCCGCCTCATCCCCGTCGTCACCCGCCGTCTCCGCCCACTCTGCCGCCCCGGCGATCAGCTCCTCCACGTTCTCCACGCGCTCGACGCCCTCCGGACCCTCCTCGGCCAAGTAGCGGACGTACCCCACCGCCGCCACGATCTGCTCGAGCACGGTGGCCGGGTCCGCCTGGGCGTGGCGCTCGCGCAACCCGTCCACGAGCCGCGCCAACCCCGCGAACGCCTCCCGCACGTTGGGGCGCAGGTCGGGGATCCGGTCGGCGGCCCGCGCCGCCGCCAGCAGCGGCTGCCCCCCGCCCCACTGGGCGGCGGCCTTCACGAGCTGGGCGAACGAGGCGTCCCCGATCCCGCGCCGCGGCACGTTCACGATGCGGGCGAACGCCTCGTCGTCCGCGGGGTTCGCGATCAGGCGCAGGTACGCGAGCACGTCCTTCACTTCGCGGCGCTCATAGAAGCTCACCGCGCCGACCAGCCGGTACGGAATCCCCCGGAACCGGAACGCCTCTTCGAGCGGGCGCGACTGCGCGTTGGTGCGGTACAGGACCGCCATTCCTTCATAAGGGACGTCCGATTCCGCCGCGCGGCGCGTCACCTCGCCCGCCAGCCATTCGGCTTCGTCCCGCTCGTCGGCGGCGGCGAGCAGGGTGACCGGCTCGCCCCCCTGCTTGGCGGTGAACAGGGTCTTGCCGAGGCGCCGTGCGTTCTCGGCGATCACGCCGTTGGCGGCGTCGAGGATCACCTGGGTCGAGCGGTAGTTCTGCTCCAGTTTCACGAGCGTGGTGCCGGGGAAGTCCTGCTGGAACGAGAGCATGTGGCGTACGTCCGCACCGCGCCAGCCGTAGATCGCCTGGTCGTCGTCGCCCACCACGCAGAGGTTCCGATGCTCGGCGGCGAGCAGCTTCACCAGCCGGTACTGGGCGGCGTTCGTGTCCTGAAACTCGTCCACCAGCACGTGGTCGAAGCGGCGCTGCCAGTAGCCGAGCCGTTCGGGGTGCTCCCGGAACAACACGAGCGGGTATAGCAACAGGTCGTCGAAGTCCATGGCGTTGGCCTGCCTGAGCGCGGGGCCCAGCACCGCGTAGATCTCCGCCGCTACCCGCTCGAGCGGGCTTTCGGCGCTCGCGCCCAGCTCTTCCGGCAGGAGCATGCGGTTTTTCGCGCCCGAGATGATGGCGTGAATGGCGCGCGGCGGGTACGCCTTGGGCGAGAGGCCGCGCTGCTCGAGCAGCCGCTTGATGAACGACTCGGAATCATCCTGGTCGTAGATGGTAAAGTTCGGTCCGAAGCCGAGCAGCGCCGCCTCGCGGCGCAGCAGCCGGGCCGAGAGCGCGTGGAATGTGCCGATCCACAGGCCCCGCGGGTCGGCGCCGAGTAGTGTCGCCACGCGGGCGCGCATCTCCCCCGCGGCCTTGTTCGTGAACGTGACCGCGAAGATGCGTGCGGGCGCGACGCCCCGCTCCTGGATCAAGTGAGCGATCCGCGCCGTGAGGACGCGCGTTTTCCCCGAGCCCGCGCCGGCGAGCACGAGCAGCGGGCCGCCGGGATGCCGGACCGCGGCCTCCTGTTGGGGATTCAGAGCAAGCGTCACGTCGCCCTTCCCACGCTGAAGGGTGGGCTCGGCACAGCGCTGTCCTTAAGGACAGTGTCTTGCCGAGCCCAGGCTTTAGCCTGGGTATCTCGGGACAGGACATTGGTCTTAGCGCTCATTTCGCACTGACCAGCGGAAATTCCAGCACGAACTCCGCTCCTGCTCCGTTCGGCCCCGGGCGATACAGCAGCCGCCCTGCGTGCTGCTGTTCCACGATGCGGCGGGCGAGGGCCAGCCCGATCCCCCATCCCCCGGGCTTGGTCGAGACGCCTGGCTCGAACAGCCGGGCCCGCACGTCAGGCGCCACGCCCGGGCCGTCGTCGCATACGGTCACGCGGGCGGTCCGTGCGGTCGCCTCGACCGCGACGTCGATCCGCCCGCCACGCCCCGAGAGCGCGTCGATCGCGTTCTTGATCACCGCCTCGAGCGCCCACTCGACGAGCACGGAGTCGCCCAGCGCTGTGGGACCGGGCCCTGTGGCCGCGAGCGACAGGGTGACGGGGCTCGCGAGCGTGGGCAGGCGGGGGCGGAAGTAGCTCACGACCCGCTCGGCCACGGCGCCGAGCCCGATCGGCTCGCGACGCGCCGGACGCCCGATCCGCTCGAACCGCTTGGCCACCCGCTCGAGCCGCTCCGCGTCGGCTTGAAGATGGCTCGCGAGCTCGGCGGCGGTGGTATCCGGATTATCGCGCAGGTAGGCAATCCATCCCGTGAGGCTCATCAGCGGCGTGCCGAGCTGGTGCGCCGACTCGCGCGCCATCGCGGCCCAGAGCCGATCGCGGGCCGCGGCGACCTGCGAGCGGTACGCCCACACCGCGAGCAGGACGAGACAGAAGAACACCGCGCCCTGGAGCGCGGCGAGGCCGATGAACCGCTGCGCCACCGGCAGGGCGCCGTAGTGGATCGTGCCGACGCCCGGCTGCACCAGCGGCAGGTTCTCCCGGTCGAGCCGGGCGATCCACGCGCCCAGCCGCGCCGGATCGGCGGCGACGCCGGGGGGCGCGTTGTCGAGCGCCGTGATCCGCCCCGCGGTGTCGGTGACCACGATGGGGATGCCGAGCGAGCGGACCTGGCGGGCGAGATCGAGCAGCGCCTCCGTCGCGGCGTCGGGGTGCGGGTCGTTGAGCCCCGCGAACACCCTGCCGAGGAGCCGGCTCGTCTCACGCGCGTCGTCGCGCAGGTGCCGCGCCACCACCCACGCGTAGCCCACCGTCAACGCGCCGAGCAACAGGGCCAGCCCGACGACCGCGGGGGGCGCCGTGCGTCGCAGCGCGACGTTACGCGCCACCGGAGACGGGGGCGAGGCGGTCGGTCCCGAGATACGGCGCCAGCGCCGACGGGAGCGTCACGGAGCCGTCGGGCCGCTGGTGCGTCTCGAGCAGTGCCGCCAGGGTGCGCGGCAGCGCCACGCCGGAGGCGTTGAGGGTGTGCACGAATTCCGGCTTCGCCCCCGGGCCCGGCCGGTAGCGGATGTTGGCGCGCCGCGCCTGGAAGTCGGTGAACGTGCTCGAGCTCGAGACCTCGAGCCACTGCCCCACCGCCGGCGCCCAGGCCTCGAGGTCGTAGGTCTTGGCGCTCGCGAACCCCACGTCACCGGCCGCGAGGAGCACCACGCGGTACGGCAGCTCGAGGCGCTGCAGCACCGCCTCCGCGTGCGCCGTCATCTTCTCGTGCTCGGTCGGCGAATCGGCGGGGCGGGCGAACCGCACCAGCTCCACCTTGTCGAACTGGTGCACCCGGAGCAGGCCGCGCGTGTCCTTGCCGGCGGCGCCCGCTTCGCGCCGGAAGCACGGCGTGTAGGCGGTGTAGGCGAGCGGCAGGCGGGCGCCGTCCACGATCTCGTCCCGATGCAGATTCGTCACTGGGACTTCCGCCGTGGGAACGAGGAAGAGGTCGTCCGGCTCGGTGCGGTAGGCGTCCGCCTCGAACTTCGGGACCTGGCCCGTCCCCTGCATCATCTCCCGCTTCACGACGAACGGCGGCTCGAGCTCGACGTACCCATGCTCGCGCGTATGCAGGTCGAGCATGAAATTGATGAGCGCGCGCACCAGCTTCGAGCCCATCCCGACGAACAGCGGGAATCCTGAGCCGGCGATCTTCGCGCCGCGCTCGAAGTCCAAGATCCCGAGCGCCGTGCCCAGCTCCCAATGCGGCTTCAACCCCGGCTCCCGCGGCCGCGGCGTGCCCCACGAGCGCAGCACCGCGTTGTGCGAGGCATCCCCGTCCGGCAGGTCTGGGAGCGGCAGGTTGGGCACGTACAGGGCTTGCTCGTCGAGCTCGGCTTCGACGCGGCGCAGCTCCGCCTCGAGCCCGGCGACCCGCTCCCCCAGCTTCTTGCGCTGCTCGCGCACCGCGACGGGCAGCTCGCTCTTCTCCTTCATGAGCCGCGCGTCGGCCTTGGCCGCTTCGTTGCGCTCCGCGTTCAGCTGGTCGAGCTGCCCGGTGAGCGCGCGCCGCTTCATGTCGAGCGCCTCGAGCGTATCGAGCAACTTCGTCAGCGTGGCGTCGCCGCGCCGGGCGAGCGCCGCCCGCACCTGCCCGGGCGAGGCGCGCAGCAGCTTGAGGTCGATCACACGGTTACTGCTTCGGCAGTCCCGGCTCGAGGCCGCGGTAGCCGCAGTTCTGGTTGCTCAGAATCTTGAGGTCGATGCGCCGCCCCCCACCTGCCCGCGCTGAGGCCGACGTGTCGACGGCCAGCACCTGCAGCTTGGCATAGAGCGACACCGTGATCCCGGTGACGCACGTGATGGGTCGGGCCCGCACCAGCACCACGGAGTCCGGACGGACGACGAGGGCCGAGTCGAACTCGTAGCCGCCGGTGGGCGCGATCTTGATCGAGTCGAACGGCGTCTTCGAGCGCTGCAAGCCCGACACGGTGCCCAGGTGCATCGCGCCTGTCGGCAGCAGCACCGGGCGGCCGGCCGTATCGACGTCGAACGCGAAGTCGAAAACCGTCGACAGATCGGTGCGCACCCGCAGCTCGCCCTGCACCAGATACGCCGACGGATTCTGCAGCGCGGTGTCGGTGAGCGCGTCGGAGAGCGCGAACAGGGAGACCGTATCGACCGTGTTGGTGTCCCTCGCGGCCGGCAGGCCCGTGGGCGTGCTGCACGCCGGCGCGAGCGCGGCGAGCCCCGTGGCGATGAGAGTGAGCGCGATGCTCGAGCGGCGCGCGGACATGCGGTGCCGGGAAGATACCGAGCCGCGTCCAAGTGGGTCAACCCACGATCACTGCTTGACTTCGCTAGTCCCCATTCCTAGCTTGGCCGCCGTATGGCGACGATCCGCGACGTAGTCGACGCGCTCAGCCGGCGCGCGGGAGTCGACGCCGTGGTCGTGGTCGGCCGGGACGGGTTGCCGATCGACTCGCGCACCGGCAACGGCGTGGATGCCGAGAACGTGGCCGCCCTCGTCCCCGCGGTGATCAACGGGATGGCGCAGCTCGGCGAGGCCGGGGGGCGGGGAGAGTTCGGCACCGGCGTGCTCGAGTTCGGCTCCGGCCTCGCGGTCGTGTCCGTGCTCAACGCCGATGCACTGCTGGTCGTGCTGGTGCGGCCAGCCACCAACGTGGGCGCCCTGCTCTACGACCTGCGTCGCCATCGCTCGGCGATCGCCGGTCTGCTCTGAGCAGGAGCCGCCTGCGTTGTCGTCCGCCCCGCCCCCTCCCTCGCCCCCCACCCGGCGGCACCTCCTCGTTGTGGACGACGAGCCGCATATCGGGCTGTTGTTGCGCCCGCACCTGGAGCAGCTCGGGTACCGTGTGAGCCTGGCCAAGAACCTCGCTGAGGCCCGGGCGGCGCTCACCGGACGCGCGGCGCGCCCCGACGCCCTCCTGCTCGACCTGCACCTGCCTGACGGCTCCGGCCTCGACCTGCTGCGGGAGCTGCGCGGCGGCGCCGCGACTCGGACGCTGCCGGTCATGGTGCTCACGGCGGAGGGTGAGGACCGCGTCCTCAACGAGGCCGAGGAGCTGGGCGCGTCGCTCCTGACGAAGCCGTTCAGCCCGTCGAAGCTCACCGCGCGCATCGCCGGCATGCTGGGCGACGCACCGCCGGGGGAGCACGTGTGAGCGTCTGGGCCGTCATCCTCGCAGGCGGCTCGGGGACCCGGTTTTGGCCGCTGTCGACCCCCGAGCGGCCGAAACAGCTGCTGCCGCTTGCGGGCGACCGCCCGCTGCTGACGCAGGCGGTGGAGCGGCTCAACGGTCTGGTGCCGGCCGAGCACGTCCTCGTCGTGACGGGCCCGTTCCTGGTGGACCAGGTGGCGCGGGTCGTGCCGCAGGTGCCGCGCGCCCAGATCCTCGCCGAGCCGCGGGCCGCGTCCACGGCGCCGGCGCTGGCCTGGGCGGCGCACTGGATCTCGCAACGCGACCCTGGCGCCCAGATGGTGTCGCTCCACGCCGACTGGGCCGTAGGCGACGACCGGGCCTTCCGCGCCGCGGCGCGCCACGCGCTCGGCGTCGCCCAGGAGTACGACGTCCTCGTCACGGTCGGGGTGACCCCGACGCGCAACGAAACGGGGTACGGCTATATCGTGCCCGGGAAGCCGCTGGGCGGCGGGCGGGCGGTGCGACGCTTCGTCGAGAAGCCGTCCGCCGCGCGCGCCGTGCTGCTGCGGCGGCGCGGCGCGCTCTGGAACACGGGCCTCTTCGCCTGGGGGGTGGCGCGCTTCCTGGGCGAGGCGGGCGCGTATGCGCGCGAACTCAAGGCCGGGTGGCCGGCGCTCGCCGCCGGCGACGTCGCCGGCTTCTTCGCCGCGGTGCGCCCGGTGGCGGTAGATGTCGCGGTGCTCGAGCGCTCCAAGCGGCTCGCCGTCGTGACGGGGACGTTCCGCTGGGACGACATCGGCTCGTGGGACGCATTGCTCCGCATCCGCGGCCCCGACGCGCGTGGCAACATCGTAGTCGGCAACGTCACGCTCGCCGATGACGTGCGCCGCTCGGTGATCTGGTCGGAGAGCGAGCACCTCGCGGTGATCGGGCTCGAGGACATGGTCGTGGTGCGCGCCAACGGCCACACCCTGGTGATGCCCACGGGACGCGCCGAGCACCTGCGCGCGCTCGTGCAACGACCGTGACGCCCGCGCTCTATCTGCTCGACCCCGATCCCGCGCCCGGCTGGGCGCCGTTCGCGGGCGTGCGCCCGCTGTCCGAGCTGCGGGTCGGAGCGCACCTCGTGCGCGAGCGGTGGGAGGCGTTCCTGGGCACGGAGGTCGCGGAGATCTTCGCGCTCCCTCACCTGGCGGGGTTCGCGGAGGCGGGCGTCCCCACCGTGTCGCCCCGCCACCCCGTTACCGGACCGGCGCTCATTGGCTCTTCCACCTTTGCACCTCGCGGGCTCGCGCCGGCGCTTGCCGAGGGGGGGGGGCCGTTCCGGCTGACGTGTGGCGGGATGACGGTGGGATGGGGGGTCGGGCCGGGCGCCACCTGGGACGGACCGCAACCGCACGCCACGGCGCACGAGGTGGCCGGAGTCGTGCTGCACGGGGTGCACGACGTGATCCGGGCGCTCGAGCCGCTGCTGCGCGAAGATCTGGTCGGGCTGCTGGGCGAGAGCGACGCGATTCCCGCGGGCAGCACCGTCCTGGGCGATCCCGCGTGGATCGCGCTGCACGATGCCGCCGTCGAGCCCGGCGTCGTGTTCGACGTGCGCCACGGGCCGGTGGTGCTGGAGAGCGGCGTCGAGGTCCGGTCCGGCGCCCGCCTCGAGGGTCCGCTCTGGGCGGGCGCGAACGCGCATCTGTTGGGCGGCGCGATCCGCGCCTCGGCGATCGGCCCGCGCTCGAACGTCCGCGGCGAGGTGTCCAATTGCGTGTTTCTCGGGTATGCGAACAAGGCGCACGACGGGTTCGTGGGCCACTCGGTGATCGGCCGCTGGGTGAATCTCGGCGCGGGGACGATCACGTCGAACCTGAAGAACACGTACGGCACCGTGCGACTCGACGTCGCCGGAACGGCGGTTGACACCGGGATGCAGTTCCTGGGCACCCTGATCGGCGACCACGCCAAGACGGCGATCGGCACCCTGCTCGGCGCGGGGACGGTGATCGGCGCGGGCGCGAACGTGTTCGACGCGGTGCGGCCGCCCAAGTACGTTCCCCCGTTCGCTTGGGGAGGGAGCGCGGACGGCGCGGCACGGGTGAGCCGGGACGGGTTTCTCAAGGTGGCGGAGCGGGTGCTACCGCGGCGCGACGTGGCCGTGGACCACGCGCTGCGCGCGGCGCTCGGCCGCATCTATGACTGGGCCACGCGCTGAGCCCGGCGCGCGCCCCTTTCGGGGCCGCGGGGGGACGTGCATGTTGTGGGGCTCGGAAAGAACGGCGTGCGGATGACAGAGACCCAATACCGGCGAGTCGGGAAATTCGAGCTGCACGAGCTCATCGGGGAAGGCGCGATGGGCGCCGTGTGGAAGGCCTACGATTCAGTCGTCCGCCGCTTCGTCGCGCTGAAGCTGCTCCCCAGCGCGGTCGGCCGGTCGACGGACGCGCGCGACCGTTTCCTGCGTGAAGCGCGCGCCGCCGGGGCGCTGCAGCATCCCAACATCGTCACGCTGTACGAGCTCGGAGAAGCAGACCGCCAGCTCTTCATCGCGATGGAGCTGGTGGCCGGGCGCGACCTGAGCTCGCTCATCGCGCTGCGCGAGCCGCTGGCGCTCGAGCGCAAGCTCGACATCGTGATCGAAGTGTTGCAGGGACTGTCCTATGCCCACGAGCGCGGCGTGATCCACCGCGACATCAAGCCCTCCAACGTGCGCATCGCCTCGGACGGCTCGGTGAAGATCATGGACTTCGGCATCGCGCGTCTCCAGTCGGCCGAGGTGACGGGGTCGGGCGCGATCGTGGGCACGCCGACGTACATGGCGCCGGAGCAGATCACGAACGGCGCGATCACGCCGGCGACCGACCTGTTCGCCGTCGGTTGCCTGCTGTACGAGCTGCTCTCCTACCAGAAGCCGTTCGAGGGCGAGACCGTCCACGGCGTGCTGTACCAGGTGCTCACGACGGACCCGAAGCCGTTGCGCACCATGGCGCCGTCGATCCCCGCGGCGCTCGAGCGCGTCGCGTCGAAGGCGATGAACAAGGTCCCCGAGGAGCGCTACGAGACCGCCCGGCAGATGCAATCCGCTCTGTTCAGCATCCGCGCCGCCCTGTCGGGCGCGTCGGAAACCACGGCGCGGCTTGGCCCCCGCTGGACCCCGTTCCCCGCCGTCGCGCTGCGACTCATCACGCACGCCCCGATTAAATGGCGGGCAGCGGTGCTGACGGCCCTGATGGTCACGGCGCTGGTGCTGCTGTACGTGTCGCGCCCCTTTTCGCCCTCCGCGGCGCCGTCGTCGGGCGGCGATGTCTCCGGCGCGACCCTCGACTGGCTCGTCACCTACCCGCTCCCGTCCGGCCTCAACCCGGCGCTCGCGGCGCAGCGCGACTCGACGCTCGCGGCGCGCCAGCGGGCGCGCGGTGCCGGCGCGATGAAGAACAACGTCCCCACCCTCATCCTGGCCGAGACGATGCTCCTGACGTCCGAGCGGGCGCTGCGCTCCGGCGACCCGGCGCGGGCCGCGAGCGGCTACGCCAGCGCCGGACCCCTCTATAAGAAGGCGCAAGCGGAGGCGGAGGCGCTGCGGCGCGACGCCGAGCAGGCGATCGCGCGCGCCACCCCCGTGGTGAACGCCCTGGCGACGCGTCCCCAGGCGGGGCGCGCGGCCACGTCACTGGCGCGCGCGGAGTCCGGGTACGCCGCGATGGACTACGTCGTGGCGCGCCTCGCGGCGCTCGACGCCGAGCAGGTGGGCGTCGCGGCCGGGGTGGCGCCGCCCTCGCCGCAACCGGCCGAGCCACGCCCCGGCATCGACGTGCTGCTGCAGGACCTGGAGCGGGCCGTCTCCAGCGAGCGGGTGGGCAACTTGCAGACGTTGATGCCGGTGATGGCGGACAAGGACGTCGCGGCGTGGCAGAGCTTCTTCCGGCGCTACACCCAGCTGACGGCGCACTACACGATCGAGCGGTTCGCCGCGCAGGGCAACGAAGCGCACGCGACGGTGCGCACCGTCTACACCTACGTCCCGGCGGGCGGCGGCGCCCAGGGCGAGACCCGTCTGCGCCAGGCGATCAACTTCACCAAGACCCCGAGCGGCTGGCGCATCGCGAACATCCGCGAGCTGCACTGAAAGGCGCTGGCCTCAGTCCCAGGCGCGCTCGGTCGGTGGTGGCGGGGGCGGGATCGCGACCGAGTCGGCCCGGGCCGTGGCCGGCCCCACACGACGCAGCGTCACCGGCTTCTCGAGGTCGCCGCCCGACAGCGTGAGCTTGTCGCCCTCCAGTTTCATACCGTAGACCTGCCACACGCCGTCTCCCAGCGTCAGCCACAGGCTGTCCCCCACCGCCCGCCAGCGGGCCACCTGGTCGCCGAACTGGGCCGAACTGTCGCTCCGCACCATGATGTGCCTGATCTCGTCCTCGGCCTTGGCCTGCCATTTCCCTTCCAAGCGCGGGCGGCGAGGCGCGTCGCTGGTCTGCGCGGGGAGGGCCGGCGCCAGCGCAAGCGAGCAGGTGACCAACAGCATGAGCCGCATCGGCATCGACATATCATACCCCAAATAGCAAGGAGGGAGCAGAGAAGCCCTGCTCCCTCCAGCCTGCTTACCACTGGGCGTCTGTGCGTCTAGTTCTTAGTACATCCCGCCCATGCCGCCGCCGCCCGGCATCGGCGGCGCCTTGTCCTTCTCCTTCTTCTCCACGACGACGCACTCGGTCGTCAGAAGCAGCGCAGCGATCGAGGCCGCGTTCTGGAGCGCGGTCCGGGTGACCTTGGTCGGGTCGATGACGCCGGCGGCGACCAAGTCCTCGAACGCGTCCGTCTGGGCGTTGTAGCCGAAGTTCTTGTTCTTGGCTTCGCGCACCTGCGACACAACGATCGAGCCCTCCTGACCGGCGTTCTGCACAATCCACCGCACCGGCTCCTCGAGCGCCCGGCGCACGATGTCGACGCCGATCTTCTCGTCTTCCTCGGTCGCCTTCGCCTTGTCGAGCACCTTCTGGCACCACAACAGCGCGACGCCGCCGCCGGGGACGATGCCCTCCTCGACCGCCGCGCGCGTCGCGTGCAGTGCATCCTCCACGCGCGCCTTCTTCTCCTTCATCTCGGTCTCGGTGGCCGCGCCCACGTTGATCACCGCGACGCCGCCGGCGAGCTTCGCCAACCGCTCCTGCAGCTTTTCTTTGTCGTAGTCCGACGTGGACTTCTCGATCGCCGCCTTGATCTCCTTGATGCGGCCCTGGATCGCTTCCGACTTGCCCTTGCCGCCGACGAGCGTCGTATTGTCCTTGTCGATCACGATCCGCTTCGCCTGCCCGAGATCGTTGAGCGTCGCGTTCTCGAGCTTCAGGCCCATCTCCTCCGAGATCACCTGCGGCGCGCCCGTCAGCTTGGAGATGTCGATCAACATCTCCTTGCGGCGGTCACCGAAGCCCGGCGCCTTGACGGCGCAGACCTTCAGCGTGCCGCGGAGCTTGTTGACGACCAGCGTCGCCAGCGCCTCGCCCTCCACATCCTCGGCGATGAGGAGCAGGGGCCGCCCGGCCTGCGCCACCTTCTCGAGGATGGGCAGGAGGTCCTTCATCGAGGAAACCTTCTTGTCGTGGATCAGGATGTAGGCGTCCTCCAGCACCGCCTCCATCTTCTCCGGATCGGTGATGAAGTAGGGCGAGAGGTAACCGCGATCGAACTGCATCCCGTCCACCGTCTCGAGCGTGGTCTCGAGGCCCTTCGCCTCCTCGACCGTGATCACGCCGTCCTTGCCGACCTTCTCCATCGCGTCGGCGATCTTCTCGCCGATCTCCTGGTCGCCGTTCGCGGAAATCGTGCCCACCTGGGCGATCTCCTTCCGCCCCGCCGTCGGCACCGAGATCTTCTTCAGCTCGTCCACGACCGACTCCACCGCCTTGTCGATGCCGCGCTTGAGCGACATCGGATTCGCCCCCGCGGTCACCGACTTCAGCCCTTCGCGGAAGATCGCCTGCGCGAGCACGGTCGCGGTCGTCGTGCCGTCGCCCGCCACGTCCGAGGTCTTGGTCGCCACTTCCTTCACCATCTGGGCGCCCATGTTCTCGACCGGATCCTCGAGCTCGATCTCCTTGGCGACGGTGACGCCGTCCTTGGTGATCGTCGGGTTGCCGAACTTCTTGTCGATGACGACGTTCCGGCCCTTCGGACCGAGCGTCACCTTGACCGCATCGGCCAGCTGGTCCACACCCCGCTTCAGACGGGCGCGGGCCTCAACGTTGAACTCCAGTTGCTTCGCAGCCATGTCGTTCTCCTCCTAGACCTCAGCTGAGCTTCGCAATGACGTCGGATTCCTTGATGAGGATGATTTCCTCACCCTCGAGCTCCACCTGGGTGCCGCTGTACTTCCCGTAAATGACGCGGTCGCCCGCCTTCAGCTCCATCGGGACCAGCTCGCCCTTCTCCCGCCGCCCAGGACCGACGGCGATGATCTCGCCCTGAATCGGCTTCTCCTTGGCCGTGTCGGGGATGTACAGCCCGCCCTTCATCGTTTCCGTCTCCTCCATGGGCCGAATCGCCACACGGTCGGCAAGCGGGAACAGCTTGAGCTTCGTCTTCGTAGCCGTTGCAGGTGCCATGGTGCCGTGCCTCCAGCTCGGTAACGTGGTGCTAAGTACTTGTTGCACAGGTGCGTTAGCACTCTCGTTCGATGAGTGCTAAGTCCGCCGTGCAGGAATCTCTCCGGGCCGGAGGCCCGTGTCAAGAGGGTGGCAGCGGTCGTTTCAGGGCGGGGTTCGCAGCCAGGGAGTCGACGATCGCGCGCACCCGCGCGGCCGTGGTCGCGCCCAGGGAATCGAGCGGCGCCGCAACGGCGGCGACGATCGTTCCGGTGCGGGTATCGACCAGCCGCACATGCAGCCACGTCAGGGCCGGAGGCTCCACCTCCCGGAGCGTAAACGCCAGCAGGTAGGCCGTAGGGCGGCTGCCGCCTTTCACCTGGCGCCGCACCGTGAAGCCGCGGCGGCGCAGCTCCTGCGCCAGCTCGCGGCCGAGCGAGTCCCCGCGGGTGATCAGAATCTCATAGGCCCGCAGTCCCGTCGGCTGCTCGTACTGGGAGGGGGGAGCGCACGCCGTAAGCAACGTTGCGAGTTCCACGACGCCAAGGTGCAAGAGCCTGGGCGCGCCTCTCGGTTCTCGTGCAACGTGGCCTCGTGGCGTCGGAGAACGGTTCACGGGATCACCCGCCTCGCCCCCACCCAGCGATCGAGCCAGTAGGCGCCCTCCGGGTCGGCGGGGTCGAGCCGCGAGAGCTTCACCCCACGGTTCGAGCTGTGGATGAACTTGAGCTCGCCGACGTACAAGCCGACGTGCGTCACCCCGGCGCCGGGGCGGGCCGAGAACAGCAGAATGTCCCCCGGTCGAAGGGCGTCGGCCACAGGCGTCACCTCCGCACCGGCGTGGGCTTGGTCGCGGCTCATGCGGGGCAGCCGGATGCCGTGCTGGCCGTACGCGTACTGGATCAGCCCCGAACAGTCGAACCCATTGTCCTGCGTGCCGCCCCACACGTACGGGGTTCCCAGGGATTCGATCGCGGTCTGGACGACGTCGCCGGCATTGCCGCTGAAGCTGGTGGGCGGCTCGGGCGGCGGCAGCTCGGGCGGAGCACTGTACCCACCCCTCCCCCGTCCCCCGTCCCCCCTCCCCAATCCTATGGAGACCCCGATGGCGGCGCTCACGCCCCGGTGCGCGTCGCTCCTGGGCCGCCAGAATCCCCGGGGCCCGCGGTCCTCCAGCCGATAGCGGACCTCCGAGCCGATGGCAAACCACGAGATCGGTCGCCACTCGAGGCCGCCGCCGATGCTCCACAGCGCCGCGAGCTCCTGGGTGGACGTGTCGGTCGAGAGGCCGAGGTCGAGCCCGGCGAGGGCATAGGGACCGAGGGTCGCGCGGCCGCGCCAGCCCTGCAGCTCGTAGCCGAGCCCGTAGAACGCGCGGCGCCGCCCCAGCGAATCGTGTACCAGCACGGCGGCCGCGAACCCGTGGGTGAACTGGCCGCCGAGGCGCGAGCTGGTGCGGAACTCGTACACGTCGGCGCGATTGCCGTTGTACCAGCGGCCGAGATGGAGCTCCATCTCGCGGCCGTCCCCTTGCGCGACGAGCGTCGCGGGAACGAACAGCAGGGTCGCGAGGCCCCAGCGCCTAGTCGGCGGCGGCAATCGCCCGGTGCTCTTCCGAGGCGCGTGGCGCCATCTGGTGGGACAAGAGATGGGGGACGCGTCGCATGAAGCGGACCCACATTGCGACCGCGGCGAACCCGAAGATGGCGGCCCCGAGCGCGGCCACGCCCAGCATCACGAGCGGGCGCGATAACCGCGCCGCGACGACCGCGCCAAGCCACAGGCCCGCGTACGACGCGCCCCAGGCCAACACGGGCGTGAAGAGCCATCCCAGCACCACGAGCAGATGGGCGAGCCAGCGCGGCACCGCCGTCCCCTCCTCCTTCCGCGCTAGCCCTTCCGGGCGAGCGCGACGACGGCGAGCAGCGCGACCATGACGGTGAACGCGAGTCCGGTCGCGAACGGCAGCGTCCAGGTCACGCCAGCGAGCCGGGCGATCGTGACGACGAGCAGCGTCCCGACGACCGCGGGCAGCGCCCGCCGCGCGAGCGTCGCCTCGGCGCGCGCCGCCTGCCGTGCCGTGACGATGCCACCCGTCCAGGCGAGGAACGTGCCCAGCATCCACCAGATCGGCAGATACCACCACGTGCTCCCGCCGCCGATCGCGTCCCACGTCCAGGGGTATGCCTTCAGCGGGCGGAACACGACGATGTCGATCGCCATGAACACGATCGTCCCGACGAGCCCGGTCGCCGCGGCGCCAGCGATCCCCTCGACCTGACGGGCCGCCGACCACTGGGCGGGCAGGAAGCTCGCGGCGACGCCCGCGGCGAGGACGATGAGCGCTTCGACGCCGCTCCGCAGGCCGCCCGTAGCCGGGACGAGACGGGAGGCGGCGAGAAACAGCACCACCGCGAGCGCCGTGATGACGCCCATCTTGGCGCCGCCGACGGTGACGGTGCGAAAGTCCGAACGGTCTGTTCCTGCGGGTGCTGCCGTGGCCGACATGCTGTCGCCGCTCCCCGGTTGGATGAGTCGCTCCGCGAAATCTAAGCCCGTGGCCTCAGCGGGCAAACACCAGCAGGACCGTGAGATCGGTCACCGCCCACGCGCCGAGGGCCCGGTACATGCCGCGCTGGTGATCGGCCGGGGTCCAGCGGGCTCGCCCCGCGTACCAGGGCCCGAGCACGACCAGCCAGGCCGCGAACGGCACCACCAGCAACACGGCGGCGGCGCCGGCGCCGAGCCGCCACCCGGCCCAGCCGAACAGGGCGAACGCGACGAGCGTGCAGGCGATCGCTACCGCGAGACTCGCCCGCATCCCGAGGATGAGAGCGAGGGTGCGGTCGCCGCGACGGCGGTCCTCCTCGAACTGATACAGCTGGGTGAGCGGATAGAGCCCCGCGAAAAGCGGGCAGAATCCGAGCAGCACCAGCGCGTGCCCGGCGTCGAGCGGCCGGCCGGTCGCCGCCCAGGCCGCGAACGGGGTAAGCGTCCCGAAGCCCCACATGTTGATGAGCCAGTCCACGCCGGCCACGGCCTTGAAGCGGAACGGCGGCACCGAGTAGAGCAGCGACAGCGCGAAGCAGAGGGCGTAATCGAGGCGGAACGCGGACGGCAGCGCGAACGCGAGGAGCTGGCCCCCCGCGAGCAACGCCACGCTGAACGCGAGCAGGTGGCGCGGCAGCGGCGGTGGCGTGATCAGGTATCCGATGTCGCCCTCGTCCTTGTCGAACACGGAGTTGATGGCCAGCGTCCCACCGTTGAGAAAAATCACCCACACCGTGAGGCCGAGCAGCGCTGGCGCGAACCTCTCCCCTCTCCCCACTCCCCCGAAACCGACCGCCAGCACGTAGCCGAGCAAGGTGTGCCCCGCCATGATCGGCCATTCGGCGGGGCGCATGTGCAGGACGTAGGAGAACAGCTCGCCCGGCAGCACGCGGTAGCCCCAGCGGCGCCAGGCGTTGCGCGTGCGGGCGTCCGCTACCACTTCAGCCCGAGCGCCGTCGCGGCGAATCGCAGTCCGGTCAGCGTCAGGTCGGGGTGCACCGATTCGATCTCGCGCACCAGCGGCGCCACGAGGCCGGCGAGCCCGCCCGTGGCGATCACCTGGGGAGTCTGTTTATTGGGCCACTCGGCCTTGATGCGGCGCACGACGCCGTCCACCGCGTCGGCCGTGCCGAGCAGCACGCCCGCGCGGATCGCCTCGTCGGTGCGGCGCCCGATCGTGTGCGCCGGCGGCGTCAGCTCGGTGGCGGGGAGCTTCGCCGTCCCCCGGATCAGCGCGTCCGAGGCGGTGCGGATCCCCGGCATGATCACGCCGCCCAGGAAGCGGCCCTCGGCGGTGATGCAGTCGAACGTGGTCGCCGTGCCGAAGTCCACGACGATGGTGTCGCGGTGGAAGAGCTGCGCGGCGGCGAGGGTGTTGAGGATGCGGTCCGCGCCGACCTGGAGCGGTTCGTCCACGTCGAGCTCGATCGGGAGCGCCGAACGACCGTCCACGACGACCGGCCGCACGGTCGTGGCCCGCTCGACGGCCTCACACAGCCCCTGCGTGACGGGCGGCACGACCGAGGCCATGACGGCCGCGCGCACTTCCTGGGTCGAGCGCCCCGCCTGGGCGAGGTAGGCGGTGAGCGTGGCAGCCCACTCGTCGGGGGTGCGCTGCGGCGTGGTCGTGAGCCGCCAATGGGACTCTAGGTTGTCGCCGCGAAACAGCCCCACCTTGGTCTCGGTGTTGTTGATGTTGATCGCGAGGAGCATGGCGCGGAAGTATAGACGACCGGCCAGAGTGACGCGAGTGAACTCGCGGCTCGGCGTTCCCACCCTGAAGGGTGGGCTCGGCGATGCGCTGTCCTGAAGGACAGTGTGCTTCAGCACAGTGTCGGCCGAGCCGCGGCTTCAGCCGCGACGCCGAGCGCCACGCTCACGCCAGTTCGACGTGCCCTTCGTGCACGGCGACGGTTATCCCGCCTGAATCCACGAGCAGCGCGCCGTCGGCGCGGACGCCGTCCGCCCGCCCCACGGCCGGTGTGCGGAGCTGGCGCCCGCGCAGCCAGTCGCGCGCGGCGAAGGCCGCGCACTCGACGGGCGAAAGGCCCGCTCCCCCACCCGACGCCGCCCGGGCGAGCGCGGGGACCAGGCCGTCGAGCAGGTCGATGCGGCGCACGGCCGGCAGCCACTCGACCAGCGCGACGGCGCCTCGCGCGACCGCCGCCGGAATCGCGTTGCGTACGTTCACTCCGACGCCGAGCGCGAGCCACTGGGGTGTGTTTCCCTGCCACCGCCCCTCGCACAGGATCCCCGCGAGCTTGCGGTCGCCGAGCAGCGCGTCGTTGGGCCACTTGAGGCGCGTTTCGGGGCGGCCCAGCAGCGCGTCCACGGCGTCGGCGAGCGCGAGCCCGGCGCGAATCGCCACGGCGGCGAGCTCGCTGCGCGCCGGCTTGAGCAGCATCCCGAGCCACACGCCCCCCGCGGGTGAGTGCCAGGTGCGCCCATCGCGCCCGCGGCCCGCCGTCTGCTCTTCGGCAATCACGGTGGTCCCGGGGGGCGCGCCCTGGGCGGCGAGGGCGTGAATCGCGTCGAGCGCGGAGTCGAGTCGGGGATGCAGGTCGCAGCGCGGCACGTGCCACCGGCCCGCGAGCTCGCCCGCGGGGACGCCGTCCAGGGTCAGCGCCACAGCCCGTACAGGATCGTGAGCACGCCGACCGTCCAGCAGTAGGGGGCGAACGCGTAGAAACGCCCGCGCCGGAGCAGCGCCACGAGGAACCGGATGCTCCAGATCCCACTCACGAAGGCCAGGGCGAAGCCGACGGCGAGCGGGAGCGCGCCCACCGCCGCGATGTCCACGGACGCGTGACGTCCCTCGAGCAACGCCGCGCCCGCGATCACGGGTACCGCGAGCAGGAAGCTGAACTCGGCCGCCGCGGCCGGGGCGAGGCCACCCCACAGCGCGGCGCTGACTGTGGAGCCGGATCGGGAGACGCCACGAAACACCGCCGCGACCGCCTGCGCGAAGCCGATGCCGACGGCGCCCGCGACGGTCGGCTCGGGCCGTGCGCCCCCCCCCAGCCGTCGCGTGGACCAATTCATGAACCCGGTGAGGATGAAACCCGTCCCCACGAGCACGAGGGAGGTAGCGGCTGCCTCGACCTGGTGATGGAACAGCGCGCCGATCACCCCCGCCGGCACGGTGCCGAGCACGAGCAGCCCGGCGGTCCGCAGGTCCTCCGGCCGCCGCCCGGCGACGCCACGCACGATCCGCCACAGCCGCGCGCCGTACACGACCAGCACCGACCCGAGCGTCGCCACGTGGAGCGCCACCTCCACGAACACGCCCGGCGCACGCACGCCCGTCACGACCTCCAGGACCCTGAGGTGTCCCGAGCTCGACACGGGCAGGAACTCAGCCAGCCCCTGGACCAGTCCCAGAACCACCCCCTGCCACAGCGTCACGTCACCCGGCCGGCCACGAGGGCCACGATGCCCACGAGCATCGCTCCTTTCAGCAGCAGGGCGTTGCGCCGGGCGCGTCCCGCGATCAGCCGGGTGGCGACGAGGACGACCGCGACCTGCGCGAACAGGGCGACGAGGAAATAGGCGGCTCGGTAATGCGCCAGGGCGGGGAGCACGAGCGAGAGCGGTACGAAGAGGCCGGCGAGGGCCGCCGCTACGAGCTCGGCCCGGCGCGGTCCCAGGGCGATGGGCAGGGTGCGTCGCCCCAGTGCACGGTCGCCCGGCGCATCGTCCAGGTCCTTCACGATCTCGCGCACCAGGTGGATCCAGCCGGCGAGCGTCCACGGCACGAGGCCGGCCGCGGGCCGGCCCACGGCGAGCGCGCCGTAAAAAAGCGGCAGTCCCGCGACGAGGGCCACCGCCACGTTCCCTCCCCCGGGGACGGCGCGCCGCTTGAGCACGGGTGAGTAGACGATCATCACGGCGAGCGCGCCCAGCCCCACGAGCACGGCAGTCCCGCTCACCAGCCCCGCCGCGGCGACCCCGACGAGCGCGCCCGTCACCACGCACAGGTCGGCGGTCCCCCGCGCGATCCGGCCCGCGGCGAGGGGCCGCCCGCCCGCTGGCCGGTTCACTCGGTCCGCCGCGGTGTCCCAGATGTCGTTCAGCACGTTGCCCGCCGCGCCGAACCCAGCCGCGGCGAGCGCCGCGAAGGCGAGCTCCCGCGGCGTGGTGAAGGCGCCCCGCGCAATCCAGCCTCCGGCGAGCACGCCGGCCGCCGCGATGAGGAGATTGTGCGCCCGGACGAGCCGCAGCACGTCAATCACGCAGCACGTCCTGATACAGCGCTTCGTAGCGCGGCACGACCCGCTCGGCCGAGAACTCGAGCGCGCGCGCCGCGGCGGCCCTGCGGAGCCGGGCGTGGAGGGTCGCGTCCTTGAGCACGGCCACCGCACGCTCCGCCAACTCGTCCACTGCGCCCACGGGCGCCAGGTATCCCGTCTCGCCGTCCACCACGACTTCGGGAAGGCCGCCGACGCGGGTCGCGAGTACCGGCACACCGCACCCCATCGCCTCGAGCGCCGACAGCCCAAACGACTCCGTCTGCGACGGCAGCAGGAACAGGTCGCTGCCCCGCAGCAAATCCGCCACGCGGTCCACCTTGCCCGGAAACCGTACGTCGGCGCGCAGGCCGAGGCGGTCCACTTCCTGCTCCGCGAAATCCCGGTCCGGCCCGTCCCCCGCGAGCACCAGGGTCGCGGGCAGCGCGCGACGCACGGTCGCGAAGATGCGCACCACGTCCGCGAGCCGCTTCACCGGGCGGAAGTTCGAGACGTGGATCAGGATCTTGTGATCGGCGGGCGCCAGGGCGCGCCGGCACGTGCCGTCCGTCGCCGGGAAGAAGTCGGCCGGGGAGATGAAGTTGGGGATCACCTGCACGTCGCAGCCGATGCAGCCGAACGCTCGATACGTCTCTTCCTTCAGGAACTCCGAGACGGCCGTAACCGCGTCGGATCGCTCGATCGAAAACTTGGTGATGGTGAAGTACGAGGGGTCCTGTCCCACGAGCGTGATGTCGGTGCCGTGGAGGGTCGTCACGACCTTCAAGTCGCGCTGCGCGAGGAGCATCTGCTTCGCGAGCCACGCGGTCGCCGCATGCGGGATCGCGTAGTGCGCGTGCATCAGCTCGAGTCCTTCGCGCAGCGCCACCTCGTGCTGCTTCACCGCGAGCGCGAGCGCGTAGGGCGAGTGCTCGAACAGCGGATAGTCCGCCGGGACCACCTCGTGAAACGTGACGCGCTCGGCGAACCCGCCGCGCAGCCGGAACGGGCTCGCGTAGGAGATGAGATGCACGTCGTGGCCGCGCCGGGCGAGCTCGAGGCCGAGCTCGGTCGCGACGGCGCCGGAGCCGCCGTAGGTCGGGTAGCAGGTGATGCCGATGCGCATGGGCGTCGTCAGTCGTCAGTCATCAGTCGTCGGCCTCGAAGCGTAACCAACGGTCGTGGATCTGGCCGGCGAGGGTGCTCGGAGTTGGTGTGGCATCGAGCGTCCAAACTTGGTCCTGATGACTGACGACTGATGACTGATGACGCAGTTGATTCCGAAACCACGTCTCCTGCCGCTTCGCATACTGTCGGGTCGCGGTGACGATCGCGTCGCGCAGCTCGCGCTGGGCGAGCCGCCCCGCCAGCACGGCCACGACCTCGCGGTACCCTACGCCATCGAGCCCGGGGTCCGCGGGCGCGACGCCGCGCGCGAGCAGACCCTGCACCTCCCCGACCAAGCCGGCGGCGAGCATTCGGTCCACACGCTCGGCGATGCGGCGCTGCAGCACGTCTCGCGGCAGCGTGAGGTGAATGTACCATGCCCGCATCGCCCCGGTCTCGCGCGCGTGCCCCTGCCACCAGCCGAGCGGACGCCCGGTGAGGAGCGCGACTTCGACCGCGCGCGCCGCCCGCTGCCGCCCCCCGCCCGCGAACCGTCGGTCGAGCCGCGAGGCCCAGTGCGCCAGGCGGGCCGGGGGCAGGCGCCCGGCCCAGGCCCGCAGCCGCTCGCGCCGCGCGGCGTCGAGCGGCGGCTCGCGGAACATGCCCTCCGCCAGCGCCCGGACGTAGAATCCGGTCCCGCCCACGACGACCGGCTGGCGGCCGGCCGCCCGCACCTCGGCCAGCCATCCCGCCGCGTCACGCGCGAACCGGCCGGCGCTGTAGCGCTCGCCGGGCGCGATCAGGTCGAGCCCCAGGTGCGGCACGCGGGCGCGCGTGGCCTGATCCGGCTTCGCCGTCCCGATGTCGAGCTGCCGGTAGACCTGGCGCGCGTCGGCGGAGATCACGGTGACGGGCTCGAGCTGCGCCCACGCGACCGCCACGGCCGTCTTGCCGACGCCCGTTGGGCCGATGATGACGGGCGTCAGGGGCCGCTCAGCTTCTCCCAAACCGTCGTTCCAGTTCATCCTTCGGGAGTTGCACGATCGTCGGACGGCCATGCACGTCGTGGGCGGGGAGGGTGGCCGTGAGCAACCGGGCCACGAGCTGGCGCGCCTCTTCGGGCTCGAGACGCTGCCCAGCCTTGATGGCGGCGCGGCACGCGAACGTCGCTGCGAACCGCTCCAGCCGGTTGGCGCCGCCGCGGAATCGGCCGCCCGCGAGATCGGCCACGAGCTCCTGGAGGCAGCGCGCGGCGTCGAACCGGGGGTGCGGGTTCGGCGCCGTGTGTACCACGACGGTGCGCCCAGAGAAGGGCTCGATTTCGTATCCCACGCGGCGCAGCAGCTCACGGTGCGCCTCGATCGCCTCGAGCTCCGGCGGCGCGAACTCGAGCGTGAGCGGCAGCAGCAACCGCTGCGCGGGCGCGCCGTCGCCCGAGAGCTGGTGCATCACCGCCTCGTACAGCACGCGCTCGTGCGCCGAGTGCTGATCTACGATCGCGACCCCGGAGTCAGTCTGGAAGAGGAGGTAGGTGTCGAACACCTGAAGCAGGGGTGTCAGGGACCGGGTGTCGGGTGTCAGCGACTCTGGAAACAACTCCTGCGGCGTGCCGGCGGGCATCATGCTACCGACGCCGGTCCATGCACCCCCGACACCCGACACCTGGCCCCCGACACCTAAGGGGGCGGCCGCGGCGAGCGGTCCGAGGGCCCGCCGCACCGCCTCCTCGACGACCTTCTCGACGAAGAACTTGTCGCGGAATCGCACCTCGAGCTTCGCGGGGTGCACGTTCACGTCGACGGCGTCGCCCGGCAGATCGAGAAACAATACGAGCGAGGGACGGTCGCCCGGCGCGAGCGTGGAGCGATACCCGGCCTCTGCAGCGCGCAGGATGAACGGGTCGCGGATCGGCCGGCCGCGCACGAACACGTACCCCTTCCGTCCCGCGGGCTTGGCCTGGGCCGGCCGCTGCGCGAAACCGCGCACCTCGAGCGGCCCTTCCCGGTGCGCCACGGGCAGTAGGGAGTCGGCGAGCCCGGCGCCCCACAGCGCGTGGACGCGGTCGCTCGGCCGCACCGCGGGGGGAAGGTCGAGCAGGGCACGCTCGTCGCTCGTGAGGGCGAACGCGACGTCCGGACGGGTCAGCGCGAGCACCGTGAGTGCCTCCACGACGGCCCGCGTCTCCGTCGCCTGGGCGCGCAGGAACTTGCGGCGCGCCGGCGTATTGAAGAACAGCGCCCGCACCGTGACCGTCGTGCCGTGCTGTCGCACGGCGTCCTCCACCGGCTCGCGCCGGCCCCCGGCGGCACGGAGGCGCGTGCCGCTCGCGCCGTCCGGCGACGTCTCGAGCTCGAAGCGCGACACCGACGCGATCGCGGGCAGCGCCTCGCCGCGGAACCCGAACGTCCCTACGCCGATCAGGTCGGCGGCCTCGCGGATCTTGCTCGTGGCGTGGCGCGACAGCGCCAGCTCGGCGTCCGCCCGGCTCATCCCCGCACCGTCATCGCTCACCCGGATCAGGCTCTTCCCGCCGTCCTCGATCTCGACCCGGATCGTGCGCGCACCGGCGTCGAGCGCGTTCTCGACCAGCTCCTTGACGACTGACGCCGGTCGCTCGACCACCTCGCCCGCGGCGATCTGGTCGGCGACCTGGGGTGCGAGCACGGCGATCCGCGCCGTCACAGGGGGACGACCTCGGAGGCAAGCACCCAGCCGCGCACCCCGTCGGCGCGCCACACCTCGAGCCACGCGCCGTACCGGCGCATCACGAGGAGCGCCGCGCCCGCCTGCAGCGCCGTGGCGGGGCTCGCGGCGCCATAGGGCGCCACGCGCACGGGGGTACCCGAGTCGACGACGATCGCGAGCGGTCGCGCGCGGCGCGCGGCTTCGCGCCAGGCGAGCCCTCCCGCCACGAGGCCCAGCGCCGCAAGCCCGACGACCGCGCTGCGCCGCGCGCGCGCGATCACGGCGCTCCACAGGGCCAGCCACAGGGCGGCGGCCGCGAGCGCCCACTCCGCCGGCGTGGCGACGCCGGCGGCGAGGAGCGGATCGCTCGCCGCGTCGGGGGTGGGCAGCAGCTCGTGGGCGCGCACCATCAGCCGATCCCGGGGCGCCAACCGCCCGGCCCTCGCCCACGCCGCGAGCGCCTTGCCGTCCGCACCGGCGCGGTACAAGGTGGCGCCGAGGTCGTACCAGTGCGCGGGCACGCGCGGCTGAGCCCCGGCGCGGGCCGCGAACGAGTCCGCCGCGGCGCGGAGCGCCCCCGCCTGGTACAACGCCTCGGCGCTCGGCTCCTGCGCAGCCAGCGGGCGGGCCAGCACCGCGAGCGCCACGAGCGCCGCCGTTCCACCCCCTCGCCAGGCGACGCGGCGGCGCCGGCCCGCCGGTTCGGCGCCCAGCACCCGCAGCACCTGCGCCAGCTCGGCGCCGAGCTCTGCCGCGTCGCCCAGGCCACGCGGGCCGTAGCGCGCCGCCCGCAGCCGGTCGCGCAACCGCATGACGTGATCCGCCACCGCGCTCTCGACCCCCGCCGCGCGCAGCGCCCGCGCCAACCCATCCCCATCGCGTGCCCGCGCGTCGGGGACGTGGCTCGCCAGCACGCCGTGGAACTCCCGCTCCAGCCGCCCCAGCCTGCCGGGCCGCGCCGGTCCTCCCCTGCCGTCGCTCCCGGCGCCCCCATCCTGAGACAGCTCGTCGTCGGCGGCGACCTCGCGCGCGGCGCGGCGCCGCCACAGCCAAGCGACGAGCGGCGGCCCGACAAGCAGCGCCAGCCAGCCCCACGGCGCGAGATCGCGCGCCAGGGCGTCGCTCCACACCTCCGCCGTGCCGGGCATCAGGGGTGGCAGCGCGCGCGCCGCGCGCGGCTCCGTACCGGGCGCGACCGCCAGCGCGCGGGGCGCGGCGGTCGCGGCGCCATACGCGCCCGCGGCCATGTCGTAGTACGGGTAACGGATCTCGGGCAGCAGAAACGAGCCGGTGGAGTCGGGGACAACCAGATAGTGAAAGGTCTTCGTCCCCGCGATCCGGCCGTCGCGCGGCTCCACCCGCATGCCCGTCTCGCCGGCGTACGCGCGGAAGCCCGCAGGCCAGCGGATTCCGGGCTCGGGCCAGAGCGCCACGTTGCCCACCCCCGAGAGCCGCGCCGTCACGTCGATCGGCTCGCCGACCCGGCCGTTCGCCGGATCGATCACGAGGTCGAGCGTCAGTCCCTGCGCTGCGACGCGCTGGTCTCTTCCCGCGGCCCGCCCTGACGCGGGGAGCGGCAGCGCCGTCAACGACACCGTATCGCTCCGGAGCGAGTAGCGGTCCTCGCGGCTGAAGAAGGAGAAGCTGACCGGAACGGCATAGTCGACCACGGCCGGTGGAATCACGATCAGGCCCCGCGTGAGCGGGAAGACGGCTTGATGAGCGACGAACAGGTCCATCCAGCGGCCGCGCACCAGGCGCGACGCGGCCACGGCCGTCGGCGCCGCCCCCGGGTACGCCCACACGCCTTCGGGCGTCTGCATCGTCAGGATGGGCGCGCGGCGCAGGCGCTCGCGCACCTCTCGCGGAAACCACGCCGCGGCGATCACGTCCACCTGCTGCCCCACCAGCACGGAGTCGCCCGGGACGATCACCGTGACCGCCACCTGGTCGTTGCGCGCGGGCGGCGGTGCGGCGTCGAGCAGGCCGCGCGCGATGGGAGAAAGCGCGGTAGCGAGTCCCACCGCGGCGCTATCCACCGTCACCGTGATCGGCGCGGTCGCCACCTCGTGCCCGCCCTGCCGCACCCGCACCGGACCGATCACAAGGGTGCCGGGACGCTGGGCCCGGAGCGCGAGCTCGCGCGTCGTCGTGCGGACCGGAGCGCCGAGCCCTTCGATCGTCACCTCGGTGACCTCGCGCGAGCCGGTGATCGCGAAGCCGGTGAGGGCCGGAAGCACCACGGTCACGGGCTCGGCGGTGCGGCTGCGGGCGCGCACGGTGAGGCGCAGCTCCTCACCGGCCGTGAGCCGCGCGCGGTCCACGCGCGCCGTGACGTCCGGCGGCGCCCCTTGCAGCGCGGCCAAGAGCCCCAGCGCCGCGATCACCAGTCCTTCACCCCCGGCTCGACTGCCCGCCGCATGTGACCCGTGCGGTCGCGCCGCGTGTTCAGTTCCTCCTGACCGATCGAGCGCAGGATCTGATCCGCCTGGGACTGGCTCAAGCCGCCTTCAGCCCCGCCGCCACCCCGGGCGGCGCTGCCCCCCGCCCCGCCACCGCCCTGCGGTGCCCCACCACCTCCTCCGCCCCCCGCGGGCGGTGGGTTGTTCTGACTGCTGCTCCCCCCGCGGCGGCGCACCGCGAGCTCGAGGTTCCACTTCGCCGGGAAACTGTGCGGCTGGAGCAGCAGGGCCTCCCGATAGGCGCGCTCGGCATCGGCCAGGTGCGCATCGCGGTTGGCGCTGTCGGTTACGGCCTCGCGCAGCCCCAGGACCCCGAGATCGTACAACGCCCGAAAGCGGAGCTCGGGGTCGAGCGAGGCGGCGGCGTGTCCCAGGTCGGCCTGCGCCGTCTCGGCGTCCCCGGCGGCGAGGGCCGCGCTGCCAGCGTTGTACCACGCCGTGTCGTCCTGGCCGCGGCGCGGGATCTCGGCGACGTAGGCGTCGCGGGCCTGTGCCAGATCGCGGCGGTCCCAGGCTCGCTCCGCGGGCGAGCGGGGGCGCCGCGCCTGCTGGGCCCCCCCCGCGCGCGGCGTCCCGAGGGTCAGCAAGGCCAGCCCGATCAGCGCCGCGGTCCGGCGCGAAGCGGCCTGGACCACGAGCAGCGTCACCGCCAGCATGAGGGGCAGCCAGGCGCGCGGTCGGCCGCGCTCGGCGCGCGCCTCGCTGGCGCGGGCGCGCTTGTAGGATGCGACGAGGTCGCGCACGGCACCCGCCTGGTCGGGGAGGTCCGCGGCGACGAGCGTGCCCTGCGCGGCGTCCGCCACCGCCCCGAGGACGTCGTCGCGGCGCGACGTTGCGATCACCGCACCGGCGTCGTCCTTCTGCCACCCGACGAGCGCGCCGCGCTCGTCGCGCACCGGGATGCGCGCCGGCGTGCGGCCGCCCTCCGCCACCAGGATCAGGTGGATCCCGAGGGACTGGAGTCGCTGCGCCTGCGCGACGACCGCGGGGAGGGTATCGTGCGCCTCGCCGTCGGTGAACATGACCAGGACGCGATCCGCCAGGGCGGAGCCCGCGCGCAGCAGCTCCCCGCTCTGGCGCAGCGCCGACGCGAGCCCGGTCCCGCCCTCCGATGCCACGTCGGGATCGAGCGCGTCGAGGTAGAGCGTGATCGCCGAGCCGTCGATCGAGAGGGGCGACAGGATGTAGCTCGAGCCCGCGAAGGCCACCAGGCCCAGGCGGTCGCCCTCCAAGTCCTGGACCAGGCGGCGCGCCTCGCGCAGCGCGCGCCCCAGGCGGCTCGGGCTCGCATCCTCGGCGAGCATCGAGCGGGAGATGTCCACGGCGACGACGAGCGACAGGCCTCGGGTCTCTGCCACGATCCGCTCCTCGCCCCAGCGCGGTCCTGCCAGCGCGACGACGCCCAGGAAGGCCGCGATCGAGAGCGCGGTGGGGCCGAGGCGTCCGGCCGCGAGGGCCCGGCGCACGGTTTCCTCCGACCACAGGCCGGCCCGCCGGATGCGCGCTCGCCGCGCCCACGCCGCCGCGAACCACACCGCCCCACCGATCAGGGGCGCAAGGGCCAGCACCACGGGGGCGTCGAAACTCATCAGGGCACCCGCACTGCGAACGTCGCGGACAGGACGATCTCGAGCGCCAGGGCGACGAGCCCGAGCGCGAGCGGCACGCGGTACGCTTCGTCGAAGCGGCGGTACACCACCTGCTCCACGCTCGACTTCTCCAGCCGATTGATCTCCTCGAAGATGTGGCGCAGCGATTCCGTGTCGGTGGCGCGGAAGTAGCGGCCGCCGCTCGTGGAGGCGATCTCGGTCAGCAACGGCTCGTCGATCTCGACCGGCATCATCTGGTAGCGCAGCCCCTCGAGCCCCTGCCCCATCGGGACCGGAGCCTGGCCCCGCGTCCCCACGCCGATCGTATAGATCCGGATGCCGAACGCCTCGGCCGCCTGAGCCGCGGTGCGCGGATCGACGGTGCCGCGGTTGTTGACGCCGTCGGTGAGCAGCACGATCACCTTGCTCTTCCCCGGCGCGCGACGCAGTCGGTTCGCCGCGGTGGCGATCCCCGTGCCGATGGCCGTCCCGTCCTCGAGCATCCCGATCTTCAGACCGCGGATGCCCTGCTCGAGCACGGCATAGTCGGTGGTGAGCGGGACCTGCGTGAGCGCCTGCGCGGCGAAGGCGACGAGCCCGATCCGGTCCGAGCTGCGGGCCCGCACGAACTCGATCGCCGTCTGCTTCGCCACGTCGATCCGGTTCGCGGGTGCGAAGTCCTCAGCGAGCATGCTGCTCGACAAGTCCACGCACAGGACGATCGAGATCCCCTCGCTGCGCGTCTCGCTGCGCGCCGCCCCGACGCGTGGCCCCGCCGCGGCGACGATCCAGGCGCCCAGACACGCGCTCCGCAGCGTGACCGGTAGCCGGGCGACCCATAGCCGCTCCCCCGCTCCCGCGGAGGGTCGCACGTCGCTCATGCGGGTGCCCCGCAAGCCCCCGAGCCGGCGGGCGCGCAACCACCACCACAGCGGCAGCGCGCCGAGGGCGAGCAGCAGGAGCGGCCGCGCGAAGCTCACGGCACGCTCCTGCGCCCCCCGATCTCCCGCGCCAGCCGGCGGGCCATCGTGGCGAGCGCGGCGATGTCGGTGCCGTGGGCGGAGGCGAACGCCACGCGGTCGAGCTGCTCCAGTAGGTCCCGCAGCTCCCGGAGCGGCATGTCGGGCCGCGCCCGCTCCACCGCCGCCAGACACTCGGCGGTGCTGAGCGCCGGGTGCGCCGCGGAGACGGCACCGGCGAGCGCCGCCCGGAGCCGCCAGATCGCGCGCGCGGCCACCGCTTTCGGCTCCCCCGCGGCAAGCCAGCGGGCATCGGGGACTTCAGGTTCCAGTGGAACTGGAGGTGGGGCGGCCACCTCCCGGGGCGAGCGGCGGCGCCACGCGATCCCGGCCACGACCACGCCGGCAGCGAGGACCGCGGCGACGAGCGGCGGCAGCGGGTTGCGACGCTCGAGCCGCAGCGGGCCGATCAGGCCCTTGGGCTCCGGCCGCCGCAGCGTGTCCGGCAGGACGCTGGCGACGCTCAGGGTTGCGGCACCGCCCGTGGTCGAGTCGGCCCGCCCGTCCGGGCCCAGCCGCCAGATCGGGGGCAGCTCGAGCCGGTGCGGGCCCGGCGACCACGCCACCACGGGGTAGCGCACCACCCAGCCGGTCGGACTCCGCAGCACCGCGGGATCGCCGAGCGGCTCGACGTCCGCAGCCAGCTCGAGCTTCCCGGCCCGGACCCGCCACCCCGCCGGGACCGTGATCGTGCGCTCGAGCCAGATGGTGTCGCCGACGGTGGGGCTCGAGGGCGTCGCCACCCAGCCGCTCCCTTGTCCGGTCGCAAGACGCCACGACGCCACGACACCGAGGACGGCTCGTGCCACGTGGCGTCGTGCCGCCGTGCAACGTGCTTTCATCGCTTGAGCCGTCGCGCCCGCTCGGCGAAGGCGCGCCGCAGCAGCGGGGCGTACGGCACACTGGTCTGGAGGGCGACCCGGTCCACGCCCGCCTGGATCAGTTTGCGAGTGCGGAGCTGCATCTGCCGCTCGGCGGCGACCCGGACCCGCGTGCGCGTGGGGCTGTGGCTCGTGTCGAGCAGCACGCGCTGGCCGGTTTCCGCATCCTCCAGGTCCACCCAGCCCGCGTCCGGGAGCTGTACCTCGCGGGGGTCGTCGATCGTGATCGCGACGACGTCGTGGTCGGCGGCGAGCCGCCGCAGCGGCTCCTCCCAGCCCTCCGCCCGGAAGTCGGACAGGACGACGACGATCGCGTGATGCCGCAGCAGCTTGGTCGCGTAATGGAGTGCTTCGCCCAGGTTGGTTCCCTGGCCGCGGGGCACGAACGCCACGAGATCCCGGATGACGCGCAGCGCGTGGGGCCGCCCCTTCTTCGGTCGCACCACGAACTCGACCTTGTCCGCGAACGTGAGGGCCCCCACCCGGTCGTTATGGCGCGCGGCGGCGAGCGCGAGCACCGCGGCCACTTCGACCGCGAGGCCCGCCTTCGTATAGGGGCGCCCGAACTGGCACGAGCCCGACTGATCCACCACGAGCAGCAGGGTGATCTCGCGCTCTTCGTGGAACGTCTTCACGAACGGATGCCCCATCCGGGCCGAGACGTTCCAGTCGATCGCGCGGAAGTCATCCCCCTGCTGGTAGGCCCGCACCTCCGCGAACTCGATGCCCTGGCCGCGGAACACGGAGCGATAGTCCCCCGTGAAGAGGGTGTTGACGAGAGCCCTGGTGCGGAGCTCGATCCCCTTGACCTGCCGGAGGACCTCGGCAGTGACTGTCCGGCGGCGCGCCCGGACCGGGGACGGCGCGGCGCCCCGGCGCTCGCGTCCCTCGTACCTCACGGCACGTCCACGGCCTCCAGGATCTTCGCGATCACCCCGTCGGGGTCCATGTCCTCGGCCTCCGCCTCGAAGGTGAGGAGCACGCGGTGCCGCAGCACGTCGAAGGCCATGCCCTTCACGTCCTCCGGCACGACGTAGGCGCGGCCGCGCAGGAAGGCGTGGGCCCGAGCCGCCTGCGCAAGGTAGATCGACGCCCGAGGACTCGCGCCGAACGCGATGAGGGGCTTCAGCTCGGGCAGCCCGATCGCCTGCGGCTCGCGCGTGCCGCGCACCACGTCCACGATGTAGTCCACGACCTTCTGGTCCATGAACAGTTCGGCGATGGCGCTCCGCGCGGCCAGGATGTCGTCGGCGTCGGCGATGCGCTGCACCTCGATCGGCCGGCCCGACGCCATGCGGGCCACGATCTCCTTCTCGGCGTCACGCGTCGGGTAGTCCACGCGGACCTTGAGCATGAAGCGGTCGAGCTGGGCCTCCGGCAGCGGGTACGTGCCCTCCTGCTCGATGGGGTTCTGCGTCGCGAGCACCAGGAAGGGCTCGCCCAGGTAGAACGTCTCCCCGCCGATCGTGACCTGCTTCTCCTGCATCGCCTCGAGCAGCGCCGACTGCACCTTGGCGGGCGCGCGGTTGATCTCGTCGGCGAGCACCAGGTTGGCGAAGAGCGGCCCCTTCTTCGGGTAGAACTCCTGCGAGCGCTGGTCGAACACCATCGTGCCGATCACGTCCGCCGGGAGCAGGTCCGGCGTGAACTGGATCCGCGAGAACGCGATCCGCAGGCACTCCGCCACGGTGCGCACCGCCAGGGTCTTCGCGAGGCCGGGGACGCCCTCGAGGAGAATGTGCCCGCCCGTGAGCAGCCCCACGAGCAGGCGCTCGACCATCAGCTCCTGCCCGACGACCCGCTTCGCGACCTCGCGGGTCATCGTTTGCGCGAGCGCCGCGTCGCTCGACTTCACCGCGCGCGTCGTCATTTCAGCGCCGCCTCCGCCGCTTTGCGCACCGCCGGCTCCTTGTCCTTGCTGTAGAGTTCCAAGAGGCCCCGTGCCTCGGGGCGTGCGATGTGGCGCAGCCCCTCCACCGCCGCCGCGCGCACCGTCGGGCCGCGTCGATTCACCCTCCCCCCCGGCTCGGCGTGCCGGGCGAGCACCTCGAGCGCCTCCTTGGCGCCAAGGCGGCCGATGGCCCGCAACAACTCCGCCTGTACCCCTTCGTCGGGCTCCTGGTCCAGCCGGCGGATCAACACCGTGGACGACGCCGGGTCCCCCCCCGCGGCGACTGCCCGCGCGGCCGCCATCCGCACCGCCACGCTCTCGTCTTTCAGGGCGGGCATCGCCGGCCGGGACACTTCCCGGCCCCCTGCCTCCGCGAGCCCGATCAGCGCCGCCTCCCGCACGAACTCGGAGCGATGATGCGTGAGCGGGACGAGCAGCGGCACGGCCTGCGGGCTTCCGGTGAGCCCCAGGAACTCCGCCGCCGCGGCGACCAGATACGGGTCCTTGTCCGCCAGCCGACCCTGGAGCGGCTCGACCGCCCGGTCGGCCGCCCGCCGGACCACCGCGCGGTACGGCGCCCGCCGATCGAGCGGCGTGCCGACGAACGCCTCGAGCACCAGCGTCAAGGACAGCCCCGCGAGCGCGCCCACGGCCGCGACCAGCGCTTCCCGCTCCTCGGGCGGCACGCGCGGCTCGCCGAGCCGCTGCACCATGCGCTCGACCAGCGCGCGGTCCGAGAGCGCGACCGCTACCTGGTCGATCGCCTCGACCAGCGCCGGATCCGTGGCGTTCGGGAGCAGCCGGTCCAAGGTCGCGATCGCCTCCGCCACCGTCGTGACGTCGCGCCGCTCGAGCAGGCCGGGGGCGAGCGCGTTGAGCGTCTGGATCGCCGCTTGCTGCTCCTCCGGCGTCGCCGCCGCCTTGAGCACCCCGATCGCTCGGTGCGCCTCGACATCGGGGGGAAGCACGTCGGGCCGGAAGACCTGGCTCCCCCGCTTCGCCGCTGCCGCCTCGGGAACGGACGCGACCGGCGGCGTTTTCGCGGCCGGGAGCGCCGTGTCCGGCACCGCCGGGACGTCGTGCCCCGGGGTCGGTGTGGGCAGCCGCTCGAGCCGCACCGCAGAGCGGCGCCCCAGGCTCAGCGTGACGCGCCCCAGCGTGGCATCGTCGGGCGGGATGCTGCCGAACGCGACCCGGAACAGCGCCAGCACCTGATCCGGGGTCATGCCGGGATTGAGCGTCACCGCGCGCACGCCGCGCGCGTACAACAGACCCGCCAGTTCCGCGATCTGGGTGTTGCGCGGCAGCAGATGCTGGCCCTGCCAGTGCAGTCCCGTGACGCCCACCTTCCATTCGACGATGCCGAGCGCCGCGAGGGTGGGCAGCGTCTCGGCGATCTGGCGCAGCGCTTCCGCCACCGCCGGGTGACTGGGCGGGTAGAGCCGCGTCAGGCGGAACGTCGTCCCGATCGCGCCGAGCGCGCGGTCGACCCCTGCGGTGTCGAGAGCCATGAGCTCAACGCTTGATGCGTTCCCCCCGGTCCTCGTAGCGGAACACCCAGGTGGCGAACCGGGCCGGCTCGATCGCGTCGTCGGCAGCGAGCGCCGTCCAGTCGACGCCCGAGCCCGACTCCGCGGCGCGGCTGGGGCGCCGCTCCGCCTGCGCCACGATCTCGCGCGCACGCTTGACCCACATCCCGAACTGCTCGGGGCGCAGATCCACCCACCCCCGCGGCGCCGCCGCGCGCGGGTCGGCCCCGTCGTCCGCCACGACGACCTGACGGCCGCGGTACACGGCCTCCCCGTCGGGCGCGAGGATGGGGATTCCGACCGACAAAATATGGCTGCGCAGCGCTGCGTCGCGCGTCACCAAGGCGTGGGCCTCGGTCGCCAGCTCCTGCGCGTTGGACCGGGCGAGCGCCCGCACGCTGGGGCGCAGCAAGGCGCACAGGTGCGCCTCCCACAGCAACTTGGTGAGACGGGGCGGTCCCAGCATCTCGTAGGCGACGCTGCGGCTCTTGGTCTGGCGCTCGAGCGCCCGCAGCTGCTCGATGGCGTGCGCCCGCAGCACGCCCGCCCGGTAGGTCGGGCCGGCCGTCGCGGCGTCGAGCGCGGCGACGACGTCGCGGCCGGTGGGGCGACCCTCGAGCTCCATCAGCACATACTCGGCGATCTCCTCCGGGGTGATGAACTCCATCTGGCCGAGCGCCGTGACGGTCTCGAACTCGTCGCGGGCGAACAACCCGTTCTCCCCCACGTCGATGAACACGCCCTCGAGCGGTCTCCCCAGATCACACCACGGCTGCGCGTCGGGGCGGAAGGCCTGCGATACCGGGACCGGCTCGGGGCAGTCCACGAGGGGGATCGCCTTGCCCTTGCTCCGGATCGGCCCGAACCCGATCTCGCGCCACCCGATCGTGGCGGTCGGCTTGATCTCGACCGTCGCCGGCAAGCCCGGCGTGCGTCCCAGCAGAAACAGCAACAACGACTGTGCCCCCGCCACCGCCGACTTGGCGAGCAGCGTGCCGCTGGGCCGCTCCTCGGAGTGGGTGTACGGGATGTTGAAGCCCATGCCGCCCGTGCCGCTGGTGCCGACTTTCACGTACGCCTTGGTCTCGGCCCGCCGCAGCGCCTCGACGAGGATTTGCACATGCCGGATCAGCTGTGGCGTGGTGAGCAGCAGCACGTGCCGCTCGACGGCCGCGCGATCGAGCGTCCCCGCGCCCGCGAGCGCCAGCAGCTCCTGCGCGCTCTTCACGACGTCCTGATAGGCGAACGCGGTCGCGGTGTTGATGCTGTCCACGACCGCGTCGGGGCGGTACTTCATGAGCAGCTGATAGAGGAAGCTGCGGTGCAGCACGTCGTCGGTCAGCTCGCCCAACGCGTCACGCAGCAGCACAGCGCGGTGCTCGGCGTTGGCGACGAGGGCGCCGTGCTCGAGCCGCGCCAGCGCTGCAGACACGAAGACGTTGCCCCACTCGACCTCGATGGCGGCGCGGCCGCGATACGGCTCCAGCGCCTCCGCGGTGGCTTTCACCTCCTCCTCGAACAGCGCCACGAGCACGATGCGCCGGGGCGCAGCCGCGAGCAGCCGGCGGGCCACCGCGTGCCCGACCAGCCCGCTCCCGCCCAAGATCATCGCCGTCCGATCACGCAGTTCCATGGAGTCGCTCGATGGCCTCGACCTCTTGCGCAGAGAGCCGCCGGTGCTTGCCCTCGGCGAGTCGCCCCAGACGCACCGGTCCATACGCCACGCGGTGGAGCCACTCGACCTTCAGCCCCAGCGCGTCGGCCAGCCGCCGCACGATGCGCTGCCGGCCCTCCGCGAGGGTGAGCTCTACCTCGACGCTCGGTCCGGCGGGCCGCACCCGCGCGTCGAGCACCCGCACGGGACGGCCGTCGATCGCGGGGGGGCGCGCCAGCGCGGCCCGCAGCTCCGCCACGCCGAGCCCGTGCGCGCGCAACCAGTACGTCCGCGGCACCGCGTACCGCGGGTGCATCAGCCGGTGCGCCGCCGCCCCGTCCGTCGTCAGGAGCAGCAGCCCCGAGGTCATCACGTCCAGCCGTCCAACGTACGTGAGCCCGGGAACCTCGGGGAGAAGGTCGTAGACGGTCCGCCGCCCCTCGGGGTCGCTCCGGCTCACCACGTAGCCCACGGGCTTGTTGAGCGCCAGCCAGGCGACGGGTGCCGGGCGCACCGGCCGCCCGTCCACCGTCACGCGCTGCCGCGCCGGGTCGACGCTCGCGCCGAGCGTAGCCACGGCACCGTCCACGCGCACGCGGCCGGCACGGATCAAGTCCTCGGCTTTGCGGCGCGACGTCACGCCTGCGCGCGCCAGGGCGCGCTGCAGGCGCATCAGCGTCATTCCGGCTCGGCGGCGGCGGCGGGGGGGGCGGGGGGGCGCAGCGCCACCGACAGCTCTTCCAACCGCGGCAGCTCGTCCAAGTCTTTGAGCCCGAGGATCTCGACGAACTGCGGCGTCGTACCGTACAAGAGCGGCCGGCCGAGGCCTTCGCCCCGGGTCACCACCTCCACCAGTCCCCGTTCCGCGAGTTTGTCGATCACCGCGCCCGAGTCGACGCCCCGGATCTCGTCCACCTCGACCCGCCCCACCGGCTGGCGGTAGGCGATGATGGCGAGCGTCTCCAGCGCCGCAGGGCTGAGCCGGCGCGGGCGGAGCGCGAACTGAGCACGTTCGATCGCTTCGGCGTACTCGCGCCGCGTGAGGAACTGCCACCCCTGCGCGATCTCGATCAGCTCCACGCCGTGGTCCTCCGCGGCGTACGCCTCGCGGATCTCGCGGAGAGCGGTGCGGACGGCCGTCTCCCCCGCCTGCGGGTCGAGGGTCAGCAGATCCTCGACTGTGAGCGGGCGGGACGCCGCGAACAGCGCGGCCTCAAGCAGCCGGGCGAGGGGGCTCACGCTGGATCAGGATCGGCTCGAAGGGTCCGGGCTGCCGGAGCTTGAGCGACCCGCGCTTGGCGAGCTCCAGCAGGGCGATGAAGGTGGAGAGCACGTCCACGACGGCAGGCCGTTCGCCGACCACGTCGAGCCACTCGAGCTGCTCGCGCTCGGCGAGCAGCGCCTGGATCCGCGCCGTGGCGCCCTCCACATCGAGCGGCCGGGGCACGACGCGGTGCAGCATCGGCTCGGGGATGAGCGCGATCACCCGTTCCGCCGCCGCGAGCAGGTCGTTCAGCTCGATCACGAGGGGCACGGCGGCGGGCGACGCGGCCGCGGGCTCGGGAGCGAAGCCGCGCCCGAACTGCTCGGCGCGCCGGGCGGCGGCCTGACCCAGCCAGTCCACGAGCTCGCGAATCTGCTGATACTCGAGCAGCCGGCGCACCAGCTCCGCGCGCGGGTCCTCCCACTCGTCGTCCCCGACGCGGCGCGGCAGCAGCAGCTGCGCCTTGATGCGCAGCAGCCGCGCCGCCATCTCGAGGTAGTCCGCCGCCTGGTTCAACCCCAGCTCGTTGATGACCGCGAGAAACTGGTCGGCGATCTTCGCGATCGGCAGGTCGGTGATGTCGACCTCGTCCTCGCGGATCAAGTGCAGCAGCAGGTCGAGCGGGCCGGAGAACTGCTCCAGCTCGATGACGAATCCGTTCTGGTCGCGGGTGGTGAGCGCGGGATTCGTCACTGGGGGAAGGCTCCGTCGGACACGCCGAACCGCCCGACGACGCTGAGCGCGCCGTGCATCAGCTCGTGGGCCGGCCAGAGATACACCGCCTGCGCGGCCGGCACGAGCTTCACGAACAAGAGGAACGCGACGATGGGCAGGTACCCCATCGCGTACAGCTGCCGGTACTTGAGCCCCGCCCCGGGCGGCAGGACGTACTTGAAGACGTGGCTGCCGTCCAGCGGCGGGATCGGGAGCAGGTTGAAGAACGCGAGCCAGACGTTCATCAGCATCCCGTAGACCAGCATGCGCTGGATGATCTCCCACGTGCCCGTGAGCGCCGGCAGCGCATCGCCGAGGAAACCGACCACGGCGAACAACGCGCCCGCCAGAACGAAGAGGCCGAGATTCGTCGCGATGCCCGCCAGCGAGACGATGATGTCCCCCTTGCGGAAGTTGCGGTACTTCCGCGGGGTGACGGGTACGGGCTTGGCGGCGCCGAAGGTGAACCGGCCGTTCGACGCGAACCACAGGATGACCGGAAACAGCACGGTCATGAACGGATCGATGTGCTTGAGGGGATTGAGCGTCAGCCGCCCGAGCATGTAGGCGGTGTCGTCGCCCTGCCGATAGGCCGCCTCGGCGTGGGCGTATTCGTGGGCCACGATGGAGAAGAGGAGGACCGGGGCCCAGACGAGGAATTCGAACGAGATAGCGCGGGCTCGGGGTCGGTGACGTCCCAAGATAATGAGCGGGGACGCGCCCGGTCAACGGCGTAGCGCCTTGACCGACCTGCACTTACCCTCTATGTTCCGCGCTCCACAGGAGGCCACTGGTGCCGCGCATCAAGTCCGCGAAGAAAGCCATGCGTCAGGGACGCGCCCGCCACGCGCGCAATCAGGCGCAACGCTCTGCGCTACGCACCGCGCTCAAGCGCGTGCGCGCTGCCACTACCGCCGAGCAGGCGGCCGCGGCGTACCGGACCGCGGCCCAGCTGCTCGACCGCGCCGCCCGCAAGGGATTGATCCACGGCAACAACGCGGCCCGCCACAAATCACGGTTGGCTGCCGCCGTGCGTAAGATCGGGAAATAAAGTCTACACGGCGGCGAGTTCCGCCCCGCACTGCGCGCAGTACCACTCCGTCGGCAGGTTCATCGTCCCGCAGTCCTTGCAGCGCAGCGTCTTCGCCGCTTCCTCATTGCCGTTGTCGCTCGACACTTCGGGGACGACGTTAGCGGGCTCGGGCGTGGCCGCCCGGGTAGAACTGGCGGCGCGCGGAGTTTCGCCGGGGGTCGCTGGCTGGAACTGGGCACCGCTCGCACGGCGCGCCGACGGCGCCCCGCCCTTCTCGTCCTCCGTCACGGACTTGATGAACTCGAGCTCGTCCACGTGGTCCGCCGTGGTCGCCGCCGGCCGCGGCGCGCCGACCCTCCCGGCCTTCCCACCCACGAGGGCGTCCAGCTCCTCGAGCTTCGCGATGTCGGCGTCGACCGCCTGCAGCTCCTCGCGCACCGACACGAGCTCGGCGAGGACATCCTTGTGCACCTGGCCCCACTGCGCCTCGTCGTACTCACCCACAGCGTGGCGCAGCTCGGTCTCCTTGAGCTTCTCGGAGACGCCGGCCTCCTTCTTTTGCAGCTCACCACGCAGGTGCTTCTTCTGGTCGATCGCCTGGCGCGCGCTCTCGGCGTGGGCGGTGAGCTCTTCGGTGACCGCGGCGAGGCGGGCTTCGTAGTCGGCGCGCACGCGAGCGCGCACCTCGGCAGGCGTGGCGTCCGCGGCGCTGTCCAGCCGTGCGATCCACGCCTCGTACTGACGCCGCTCCTCCAGCAGGCGCTGGATCACGGCCGTGCTTTTCGACGACCCTTTAGGCATCCCGTTGCCCCTCGAGGCGCGCTGCCGCCCCGGGCGGAAGCTCCGTCACTCGGCCGAGCGCGTGCGCCGTGAAGAGGATCCGGGCCGCGTGCTCCAGGCTCTCCATGCGGATCCACGCGGCGTCGAGGGTGGCCCCTACCGTCACCGCCCCGTGGTTCGCGAGCAGCCACGCGTCGCGCCCCGTGAGGTAGGGCTCGATCCGGTCCCCCAGCTCGGCGGTCCCCGGCGTGCCATAAGGTACGACCGGCACCCGGCCGCATTGCAAAATAAGCTCCGGCAGCACAAAAGTCTCAAACCCCTGGCCGGCGACGGCAAACCCCGTGGCGGTCGGCGGGTGCGCGTGCACGACGGCGCCCACGTCGGGCCGACGCCGCAGGATCCGTAAGTGTAAGTCCAATTCGCTCGTAGGGTTGCAACGACCGCGCCGTTTTCGCCCCGACAGATCTACGAGCACCATGTCGGACGGCGCCACCAAGGCCTTGATCACCCCGCGCGGCGTGACGAGCACCCGCTCGCGGCCGACCCGCACCGCCAGATTGCCGTCCTGCCCCGCGACGAGACCCTGCTCCGCGAGCTGGCGGCAGCACAGCGCCATCCGGCGGGCCACGTCGCGCGCGCTCACCGGCCGGCGGGAGCCTCCGGAGAGGGCGCGGCATCATGGACGATCTTCCCGCCTACGAGCGTCAGGACGGCGCGCCCCGTGAGGGTGCGTCCCGCGAAGGGTGTGTTGCGACTCTTCGAGAAAAACGCCGCGGGGTCGACGGTCCACGGCGCGGCGACGTCGAGCACCGTAACGTCAGCCGGCGCGCCGGGCCGGAGCGTGCCGCCCCCCTCGGGGAGTCGGAACACCGCCGCTGGCACAGTGCTCATGCGGCGGAGCAGCTCAGGGAGCGACAGCACCCCGCCCAGCACCAGCTCGGTGTGCGCCACGCCGAACGCAGTCTCGAGTCCCACGATGCCGAACGGCGCGTCGTCGAACGCGGCCTCCTTGGCATCGTAGGCGTGCGGCGCGTGATCGGAGGCGATGCAGTCGATCACGCCCTCCGCGAGCGCCGCCCGCAGCGCCGCCACGTCCGCGCCTTCGCGCAACGGCGGGTTCATCTTGGCGTGCGTGTCGTAGCCCTCGCAAGCGCGGTCGGTCAGGGTGAGGTGGTGCGGCGTCGCTTCGGCCGTGACGTGGATCCCCTGCTCCTTCGCGCGGCGGATCAGCTCGACCGAGCCGCGCGTGGACACGTGGCACAGATGCACGTGCCCACCGGTGAGCCCCGCGAGGAGGATGTCGCGGCCGACCATGATCTCCTCGGCGGCCGGGGGCATGCCCTTCAGACCGAGCCGCGTCGCGACGAGCCCCTCGTGCATCACGCCGCCCGCGGCGAGGGTCGGCTCCTCGCAGTGGTCCGCCACGGGAACCCCGAACGTCCGCGCGTACTCGAGCGCGGTGCGCATCAGGTGGCTCGACACCACGGGCCTGCCGTCGTCCGACACCGCCACGGCCCCGGCGCCCACCATCTCGCCGAACTCGGACAGCCGCTCCCCCTTCTGTCCGACGGAAACAGCGCCGATCGGATAGACCCGCGCCAGCCCGGCGCGCACCGACTGCCGCACGATGAAGCCAACCGCCGCCTGGTTGTCGGTGACCGGGTCGGTGTTGGGCATCGCGCACACGGCGGTGAAGCCGCCGGCCGCGGCGGCCCGAGCGCCGGTGGCGATCGTCTCCACGTCCTCGTTCCCCGGCTCGCGCAGGTGGACGTGCACGTCCACGAGCCCCGGCGCGACGACTTTGCCGCGCACGTCGCGCACCTCGGCTCCGTCGGGAGTGCCGAGCGACGCGCCCAGCCCCGCGATCTTGCCGTCCTGGATCAGCACGTCGGCCGGCTGGTCGAGATCGCGGCTCGGGTCGATCACCCGCCCGCCCCGGAGCACGAGCGGCCGCGTCATTCACTGCCTCCGGAAGGCCCCTTCGCCGCGTCCGCCAGCTCTGGTCGCCCGCCTGCGAGCAGATAGAGCACGGCCATCCGCACGGCGACGCCGTTCGTCACCTGGTCGAGGATCACGCTGTGCGACCCGTCGGCGACGCGCGACTCGATCTCCACACCGCGGTTCATCGGCCCGGGGTGCATGATCGTGAGCGCGCGGGGCGCCCTGTCGAGCCGTTCGACCGTCACGCCGAACACGCGGTAGTACTCGCGCAGGCTCGGGATGAAGCCCGCCTCCATGCGCTCGAGCTGCAGCCGCAGCACGTTCAACACGTCGGCCCACTCGATCGCTTCCTCGATGCGCCGGAATCGGCACACCCCGAGCTCCTCGATGCCGCGCGGCATCAGGGTGTCGGGCCCGCACACCCCGACCTCGGCGCCGAGCTTCGAGAGTCCCCAGATGTTCGAGCGCGCGACGCGGGAGTGGAGGATGTCGCCCACGAGGCAGACCTTGAGGCCCTCGATGCGGCCGTGCTTGTCGCGGATGGTGAGCAGGTCGAGCAGCCCCTGCGTGGGGTGCTCGTGCTTGCCGTCGCCCGCGTTGATCACGTTAGAGCGAATGCGATTCCCGAGGAATTGTGCGGCGCCGGACGACGGGTGACGGATCACCACCATGTCGATCCGCATCGCCTCGAGGTTCTTGGCCGTGTCGACGAGGGTCTCGCCCTTCTGCACCGCGCTGCCCGAGGCGGCGACGTTCACGGTGTCGGCCGAGAGCCGCTTCTCCGCGAACTCGAAGGAGATGCGGGTCCGGGTGGACGCTTCGAAGAACAGGTTGACGATCGTCTTGCCGCGCAGCGCGGGCACTTTCTTGATGGGCCGCTCGGACACCTCCTTGAACGGCTCGGCGGTGTCGAGGACCAGGCGGATCTGGTCCGCCGAGAGGTGCTCGAGGCCGACCAGGTCCTTGCCCAGGACGGCGGTCATTGACGGCTCCGGGTCCCGGGTTCCCAGGCTAAAGCCTGGGCTCGGCCCTGCGCTGCCCTTAAGGGCACGTCACGTCCCCTTCACCAGGTCCACCTGGTCCTTTCCGTCGAGCTCTTCGACGAGCACGTCCACGCGCTCGCCGCTGTTCATCTTGACCTGCTTGCCCACGATGTCGGGCTGGATCGGCAGCTCGCGGCCGCCGCGGTCCACCAGCACGCACAGCGAGATGCGCTGGGGGCGCCCGAAGTCGGCGAGCTCGTCGAGCGCGGCGCGGACGGTGCGGCCGGTGTAGAGCACGTCGTCCACGATGACGACGTGTTTCCCCGAGAGGTCGCCCGGGATGCGGGTCTCCCCGATCACGGGCTTCGGGCCCACGGTCTCGAGGTCGTCGCGGTACAGGGTGATGTCGAGGGCGCCGCGGGGCACGAGCACGCCCTCTTCCTTCTCGATGAGCTTGGCGATCCGCTCGGCGAGCTCGACGCCGCGCCGCTGGATGCCGATGAGGACGAGATCGTCCGTGCCGTGGGCCAGCTCGAGCACCTCGACCGCCATACGCTGAAGCGCCCGCGACAAGGCGCGGGCGTCCAGGATGGTGGTCCGTTCGGGCCGGCTCATCTCGGGCTGAAACTAAGCCTAGGCCCCAGAGAAGAGAAGCCCGGCGCTCACGGACGCTGCCCTAAAGGTCAGCGCACAGACCACCACACCGGCTCAGCGGCGGGTCGCCCGCGCGGGAGGCCAGGCGACCCGTTGCTCGACCAGTCTCACTTCGACTCTCCGCACGACGGCGCGGGATGGCCGCGCCCGGGCCGCTGGCGGGTGGTGCAGTACAGGTCGTTCAACCCGAACCCGCCGGGCCGCGCCGAGAAGAAGTAGAGCTCCGTCCCATCGAACGACAACGCCGGCGCGCCGTCGAATGACGCGCTGTTGATAGGCGGGCCGCCCAGCTGCTGGTTCACCAGGTTCAGATTCAACGGCGGCGACCAGACGTCGCTCGTCGTCGCGCGCGTCGAGACCCAGAGGTCCTCGCTACCGGCAGAATGGCCCACCACGTCGTCTCCCGGGCGCCCAGAAGAGAGGAAGATCTCGAGCCCATCGCGCCGAATGGCAGTGCGGGTATCGCGGTACGGGCTGCTGAGCTCCGGTACCAGAACGGGCGGGCCGAACGCCCCTTCGTCTCCCGTCCGCGCGGTCGCGTAGATGTCCCAACCCTGGTCGGAACCCGGCGGATTATTCTGCCGGGTGAAGTAGAGGGTCGTGATGCCCGTCGCCTCGTCCTCGAAGTACGTCGGGCCAGCGTCCTTAAAGGGCGAGTTGACGACGCAGCCGAGGTTCTCCGCGGGTTGCCAGCCCTTCGGGCCGGAGTCGAAGCGGTTGTCGTCCCGGTGGGAGACAAAGAGGTCCGCGTCGCCGCAGCCCCCGCGTCCGGTACTGTGGAAGTACATGTTGTGTCCATCGGGGGTGAGGTTTGGGGCCACGTCCATCCCGGGAGAATTGATGTTGCGCCCCAGGTGCTGCGGGGTGCCCCACGGAGCGCCGATGCTGTCCCGGTGCGAAACCCAGATGTCGAGCATGCCGAACCCTCCTGGGCGGTCGGAGCTGATGTACAGGCTCAGGCCGTCTTTGGAGATCGCCGGATGCTGCTCGTTCGCGGTTGTGTTGATTACCGGACCGAGGTTGAGGGGCGCGGACCAGGGCCCGTACTGCGGCTGCTCCTCCATCGCATCGGCCATCAGCCTCTTGGAGGCGCTCGGGCCGACGGTTCCTTTGTCGATGCTGCAGGCCTGGACCAGAGCGATCAGGGCCAACAGCGAGGTGACTCTCTCAATCAGTTTCATCTGACGCCTCCGATGTTGATATGCTTTCCCGTCAACGAGACAGGCGCTGTGGCAGCTTCGTCCCCCCGATGCGACTCGGGGCCGGCGCTACCGCTCGCGCCGCCCACGGCAACTGGATCCGCCGCAGGAGCGGAGCTCTCAAGGCCGCCGCCATGCTCGGTGCACCCATCGTCAGATGCCCTTCGTTGGGCGCGATGTCCGTCGGTCCATTGTCATCGCCCACCACGGTCGCGAGGTTGACGTTCCCATTCGAACCGGCGAGCTGTTGCAGCGGGATCCGGATCGTGAGGGTGTTGCCGTTGTAGACCCTTCCCACGTAGGCGACGATGCCGTAGTTCACGACATCCACCAGGAGGCCATTGGACAGATCCACCACGTACTCATCTCCCAAACCACTCGACCCGCCCGGGTCGGGTCGATAGGCATCGACCTGCGCCAGGCCGCCGGTATTCGGGTTCTGGTCGACGTCCAGGTCGATGTAACCCACGAGCCCGACCGGGCTCGCGAGTCGGATGACAATCGTCAGGGCATCGGAATCATGCGCTGCCGCGAGCATCGTGATGTCCGGCTGGGACGGATCGTCCGGCGCCCCGTAGGTGTCACCCACCGGATCGCCGATGGAGTCGCCCGCCACCGTGATCGGCGCCGTCGCTAGCGCGCCGCCCGCAGTTGCCCGGATGGTGGTGCGCCCTGCGGCGACCGCCGTCAGGAGCCCGGATGCGTCTACCGGCGCGACCCCAGGGTCGTCGCTCGACCACGTGATGGGGCGGCCGAACACCCGGTCGCCCGCTGCGTTCCGCAGCGCGGCCGACAACGGCACCGCCGCCCCGGGAGGCACCGTCGCGGCTCTCGGCACGATGGCGATGGACGCGACCGCGCCGCCCCGGACGGCTGCCCACGTTCCCGAGGCAGTGCCACAGGTAGCCGTGCCGCTGAGCCGCTCGAGTGACTGGCCGGAGAGAACCGCCGTATAGTGGCAGAACCCTCCGTCTCCGACATCGAACTCGACGGCGCCGTGCGAGACCGCGCCGTTCGCCACGGGATCCGAATGCGTGTTGTCGAGCGGGCCATCGGGCGTTCGGCACGTCCCCACTTGGTAGGACGTACCTCCGAACCCGACGTCATTCGCCGTGAACACGTAGGAGCCCGTGTCGTCGCACACCGCGGAGTTCGTCGGATCGTCGAAGTGCTCGGTCCAATCCCACACCCCGGCGAGCGCGGCGGCGGCGAGCAGCACCGTGATGCCGGACGCCCCGTTCTGCCCTTCCACGACGGCGGTGACGGACGCCGCCCCCGAGCCGACGCCGGTCACCAGTCCGGTGGCCGATACGGCGGCCACCGCGGGGTCGCTCGTCCGCCAGGTAATCGGGCGATCCTTCAGCGTGTCGCGGGAGGCATCCAGGGCGGTAGCCACCAGTCGCACGGTGTCACCGCTCAAGAGCGTCGCCGCGGCCGGCAGCACCGTCACGGACGCCACAGGGGGTGGCGGCGTGGTGGTCGAGTCGCAAGCAGCCAGGCCCAAGAGTAGGATGGTTCCCCGGACTGTCCTCATGGGTCCCTCCTAGCCGCGGATGCTGAGGATGTCTCGTCGTCAGTATCGTCCTCGTCAGACGACCGAGTTGTCAGGAGGTAACGCCAGGCGTCGAGGAAGACGGGCGTGCCGTCCGCAGCGAGCGGCGTGTTGAAGTCGGTGCAGGACGAGCTGTGCGCGGGTCGGCCGGGACCACGCAGCGGGTGATAATCGGTGACGAGCATGTGCGTGAAGTCGTACGGGGGCGCACTGTTCTCCGGAGCGACGGCCGGCCCGAAGGCAGCCATGCCCAGGGAGTCCCAGCTCGCGCGGATCGACCGGAATTGCTCGTCGAGGTCGTGGTCGAATCCGTAGTAGCGGTCCGAGGGTGTGACGTGCGTCGCGACCCAGGGAACGGACGCGCCCTGGAGGCTGTCCGTTACCGAGGAGAACATGACTACGCGCGCGACCAGCCGGATCTTCGCAATCATCGCCGCGTGCCCGCCGCCCTGGGAGTGACCACTGACGGCCATCTGTGACCACTTCGGTTTATCGTGCGCCAGGAACCTGTCCCACCCTTCGTCGGGATACTGCCGCGCGAGATACTGGAGCAACTTGGTGAGTCGGTTGTCGATGCTGTTCGCGGCGTTGACGTCCACCCACGGGCTCCGATCAATCCCATCGATGATCTCCAGGCGACTGTTCTCGTAGCAGGCGGCGGGATCGGGGTCGCTCGGGCATACCTTCGCGAGGCCCGGCCTGTTCGGGTACATCAGGCCAATCACGTGGTAGCCGACCCGGGCCGCCTCCTGCTGCACGAGCTGGTAGACCGCCGGGGTCAGGCCCGTGCCCGGCATGAACACGAAGAGTTTGTGGTTGGTCCTGCCCGTGGTGTCGAGCCAGGCATAATGATTGTCGAGCGCCTGATCGATCGCGGGGTCCGTGGCCTGCGGCGCTACGATGTGTTGGACGAGCGGCGCTGAAGACGCCTCCGATAGCCGGTCGAATGTCGGCGGGATCAGCCCGACCGGCCCCTTGTCGGGGTTGCACGCCAGGGCGAGCGCGGTGAACGCCGCCAGCCCAGCCAGCCCACCAGTTGTCGCTTTCATCCTGCGCCTCCTTGCGTGTGTCATTTGCCACACCCTTCGCGGCAGCGTACCTTGACGGCACGGAGCCAGTTTAGGGCGGACCCATCACGCGACCGTGATGGACCCGTCACGCCGGCCGTGACGGCACCCCGCGCGTCGGGGCCTTGGAACTGCGCCCCGACGCCGAGAGGCGCGGTTTCATGGTCGAATTCCGGCTGCTCGGATCCGTGAGCCTCACGTCCGGGGAGGGGCGGGATGCCACAAGCCTGCTCGGCCAGCCCCGGCGCCTCGCCCTCCTCGCGTACCTCGCCGCCGCCACGCCGCGCGGTATCCAGCGCCGCGATCAACTCCTGACACTGTTTTGGCCGGAGCTCGACCAAGGCCACGCGAGGGCGGCGCTGCGTCAGGCGCTCCACGTGCTGCGGGAAGAACTCGGACCGCACGTGTTGGTGTGTCGGGGCGACGAGGAGGTCGGCCTTGACTTCGACGTGGTCCGCTGCGACGTCGCCGAATTCGACTGTGCGGTCGTGGCCGGGCGACTGACCGAGGCCCTGGACCTGTACCGCGGCGAGCTGCTCGAAGGGTTCTTTATCTCGGAGGCGCCCGAATTCGAGCGGTGGCAGGATGACGAGCGCAGGCGCCTGCGCGAAATGGCGTCACGCGCCGCCCAGGCACTGGTGGAAGGGGCCGAGAACGGTGGCGATCTTCCCACCGCAGCGATTTGGGCCCGCCGCGCATTGCGGCTCGCGCCGCACGACGAAGGGCAGCTCCGGCGCTTGCTCACGCTGCTGGACTTGCTCGGCGACCGCGCCGGCGCGCTCCAAGCCTACGACGAGTTCGCCCGGCGGCTCGCCGCCGACTTCGAAGCACAGCCCGCCGCTGAGACCCAGGCGCTCGTCGCCGCGGTCCGCGCGCGGGCGACGACCGCGACACCGGTCGCATCGCGCACCGATGCGCCCGCCATCCCCGCGCGCCAACGCCACACCGTCGGCCGCGCCCGCGAGCGGGCCGCCCTGTTGGCGAGCTTCGAGTCAGCTGCAGCCGGCCACGGGCAGGTGGTGTGCGTGGCGGGTGAGCCGGGGATTGGCAAGACGACGCTTGTCGAGGGCTGCCTCGCGGAACTCTCCGCCGGCGGCCGCCCGTCCCAGATCGCTCGCGGGTGCTGCTCCGAGCGGCTCGCGGGCACGGAAGCCTACCTCCCGCTGCTCGAAGCGTTTCAGGGCCTGCTCCACGGCTCCGCGAATGAAGCGGTAGCCCGCGCGATGAAGCGCACGGCGCCGACGTGGCAGGCGCAATTCGCGCCGCCGTCCCGCTCGACAGGAGTTCCCGAGCAAGAGCTCGCCGCGTCGCCAGCCGCCTCCCAAGCGCGGATGAAGCTCGAGCTGGCGGCATTTCTCGAGGCGGTGTGCCATGCGTCGCCCCTGGTGCTCTTCTTCGACGACGTGCACTGGATTGATCCGTCTACCGTGGACCTGCTTGCCTACCTCGGCAGTCGCATCGCCTCGCTGCGGCTGCTGATCGTCCTCGCCTATCGCCCCTCGGAAATGCTGCTTGGGAAGAACGTGTTCTGGCCGATGAAACTCGACCTCCAGACCCACGGGGTGTGCCGGGAGATCGGCCTCGACTTCCTCACGCAGGATGAGGTCGCGCAATACTTGGCGCTCGAATTCCCCGGCCACGGGTTCTCCCCGGCTTTCGCTGCCCTGGTGCATGCCCGAACCGAGGGCAGCCCCCTCTTCATGGTAGATCTGGTCCGCTACCTGCGCGACCACGGCGCTATCGTAAAGATCGCGGGCAGCTGGGCTCTGGCGGGGTCGCTGCCGGACATCGAGCGCGGGCTCCCCGAATCGGTGCGCAGCATGATCGAGCGGCAGCTCGGACAGCTGGCGCCCATCGATCGTCGGTTACTGGTCGTGGCGAGCGTACAAGGGCAGGAGTTTGACTCCGCGGTGGTCGCGAGAGTCCTCTCGCGCGACCCGGCCGGAGTGGAAGAACGGCTGGAGAATCTGGAGCATGTGCACGCATTTATCCGGCCGCTCCCACAGCGGGACAGGCCCAGCCAGCTTCAGAGCGTGCGGTACCGGTTTGTTCACGTGCTGTACCAGAACGCCCTGTATGCGTCCCTCACGCCGACTCGGCGGACCTCACTGTCTGCAGCGGTCGCGGGGGCCCTGCTCGAGTTTCACGCCGACGACAGTTCGGTCGTCGCCTCGGAGCTGGCGTTGCTGTACGAGGCAGCGCGAGACGCGGAGCGATCTGCCCAACACTTCCTTCTCGCCGCCGAAAACGCGGTTCGGCTCTTCGCTGGCCAGGAGGCGGCGGCGCTTGCCCAGCGGGGGCTCGCACTGGTCGGGACCCTCCCGACTACGCCCGAGCGCACCCGCCTCGAGCTCGCGCTCCAGATCACCCTGAGCGTGACGCTCACGGCGACGAAGGGCTGGGGGGCAGCGGAGGTCGAGACCGCGTGGGTCCGAGCGCGCACCCTGTGTGAGCAGGTCGGCGAAAGCTCGCAACTATTTCGCATCCTCGCGGGGCTGTGGCGGCTGAACCTGGTGCACGCACGGCTCCGCGCTGCGCGCGAGATGGGGGAGGAGTTGTTGCGACTGGCTGTTTCACTCAAGGATCCTGCCCTGCAAGTCGAGGCTCACCACGCGTTGGCCTATCCGCTGAACCACAGCGGCGAACACGGGGCCGCTCATGAACACACCACGCGCGGACTGGCGCTATACGACCCGCGACATTTTCGCGCAAACTCGCTGCTCCTGACGCAAGACCCGGGGGTGGAGTGCCATACCCAATCGGCCAGGGCGCTGTGGGTGCTGGGGTACCCTGAACAGTCCATGGAGAGCACGCGGCAATCCTTCGTGCTGGCCCAAACGCTTGGCCAACCCCACAGCCTCGTGTGGGCACACCTCGCTGCCGGGATCATCCACCAGCTCCGCAGGGAAGTGGCCCAGTCGCTTGAGCAGTGGGACGCAGCGATTCGGCTCTCCGCCGAGCACGGCCTGACGCAGCCGCTTGTGTGGGCGAAGCCGTGGCACGGATGGATTCAGGTCAAGCTTGGCCGCCGCGCCGAAGGCATCGCGGAGATCCGTGAGGGGTTGGCGACGCTCCAGGCGATGGGGACGGAGATAACACGCCCCCAATGCAGCGCCTTACTAGCCGAGAGCGTGGCGGAGGACGGCCGTGTCGAGGAAGGGTTGGCCATCATCGCGGAGGTGCTCGCGATGGTGGAGCGCATCGGCGCCGGCTATTACGAGGCGGAACTGCATCGGCTGAACGGTGAGCTGCTGTTGATGCAGGGGGGTGGGACGCGGCAGCGCGAAGCCGAAGCCTCGTTCCACCGCGCCATCGAGCTCGCCCGCAGCCGCTCGGCGAAATCCTTCGAGCTACGTGCGGTCATGAGCCTATGCCGGCTTTGGCAGCGGCAGTCCCGAGACGGGGAAGCCCGACGCTGCCTGAGAGAGACGTACGACTGGTTCACGGAGGGCTTCGATACCGCAGACCTGCGTGAGGCGAAAGCGTTGATTGAAGGTCTGTCCTGAGCTGGGACCGAAGGGAGTCCACCGTGTTCATCGGACACTACGGACCGAGCTTCATGGCGAAGGCGAGGGCGAAGGAGCTTCCCCTATGGCTGCTGTTCCTCGCCGTCCAGATCGTGGACGTCGCCTGGTGCATCCTCGTCCTGCTTGGCATCGAGAAGGTACGCGTCGTTCCCGGCATCACGAAGTCGCTCCCACTTGATCTCTACTACATGCCGTATACCCATAGCTTGGTCGCGGCGCTGCTCTGGTCGGCCGCCGCGTTCGTGGCCTACCGGGCCTTCCGCCCGGTGGGCACGCGCGCGGCTGCGCTCGTCCTGGGAGTAGCCGTGCTGTCGCACTGGGTGCTGGATCTTGTCGTCCATCGTCCGGACCTGCCGCTGTACGACGACACGCTCAAAGTAGGACTCGGCCTCTGGAACTATCCCGCGGTCGCGTTCCTGCTCGAAGCGGCTTTGTTCCTCGGAGGCGTCTGGATCTACTTCCGGTCGACCACACCGGTCACGGCGGGAGGAAGGTACGCTGCGGTCGTCTTCGGCGTCGCGCTGTGTCTGTTCCAAGCCGCGGTGTTCTTCGGTCCGCCTCCGCCGTCGCCTCAAGCGGCAGCGGTGATGTTCCTCGTGTCCTACTTCGTCATTGCGCTGGCCGCCGCGTGGATCGAGCGGAAGCGGGTCTGAAGCGCATCGAGAGTCTGGTTACTTCGCGGCGGCGCTCGCCGCCTCTTTGATCAGTTTGGCGACCTCTTTCGGATGCGAGATGAAGGGCGCGTGACTCGACTTGATCTCGGTCGTATGGGCGCCCATTCGTTTGGCCATGAATCGCTGAAGCTCCGGTTTGATGGCCTGATCTTCCTGGGCCACGAGATACCACGAGGGAATGGTCTTCCAAGCCGGGGTGTCGACCGACCCGCCAAACGCCGCGCCGGCGATGGGTTTTTGTGTCGCGGCCATCACGCGCGCTTCAGCTGACGAAACGTCCTTAGCGTAGACGTCGTGAAACTTCGCACGGTCGATGTAGAGAAAGCCTGCCGCATCTGGCGGCGCGAGCGCCGCGTCGAACGCAGACGGCCCGTATTTGTCAAGCAACTCGCCGATCTTCTCCCCTGCGTCCGGCGCAAAGGCGGCCACATAGACGAGCGCCTTCACGTGGGGGTTGTCGGCCGCGGCACCTGTGATCACCGCGCCACCGTAGGAGTGTCCGACGGCGACGACGAAGCCCTTTTGGGCCTCGATCACTCGTTTGGTCGTAGCGACATCGTCGACGAAGGAGGTAAGCGGATTCTGCACGGCGATGACCGTGTAACCGTCCTGCTCCAGGAGCGGGATGACGTGTCGCCAGCCCGAGCCATCGGCGAACGCACCGTGGACGAGAACGATGGCAGCCTTGTCCCGGTTGTCCTTGGTATTCATTGTCGCTTCCTTGTGGGCCGTGCACGCGGTTCGCGTGCCCTTACCAGGCCGCGGGCTTCCTGATGATGGCGTGGGCGTCCTTCAACATCGTGGCAAACTGAGACGCCCTCAAGGCGGCAGGCCGGATTTGCTTCACAAGGTCGGTGATGAGCACGAGATCGTCCGTGCCGTGGGCCAGGTCGAGCACTTCGACCGCCATACGCTGAAGCGCCCGCGACAAGGCGCGGGCGTCCAGGATGGTGGTGCGTTCGGGCCGGCCCATCTCAGGCTCGGAAGGTAACCGGCGGCCCACCGAGCTCAGCGTGATAGCCGTCGACCTGTGCCCTCCCTCAGTGCGGTGTGAGCACGGAATTCCCCGACGCGTCTGCGGCGATCGTGAACGCCGCGACGCTCCGCCCGAGCTGTTGCCCGGCGTCGATGTCGAACCGGTAATGGATGCCGCCGTACATGCGCGATAGCCCCGCCTCGATGACCATGGCATCCCATTCCGCGCGCTGCTCGGGGAAGAAGGTGGTCAGCACTTCCGCGGCCGACGCGGAGGTGCAGCTGTGCCCCGAGGGATAGGACGGGTGGTTGGGTTTCCCGACCGCGGCGACGACCGTGATCCCAGGGTCCGCCTGCCACGGCCGGATGAACCAGTATGTCTCCTTCGCATCCCAGCAACCAACCTGGGCATCGGCCATCGTCGCGCTGAGCAGCGCGTAGAGATGCGTCGCCTCGCGCTCGGACAGACCGTGCTCAGTGATGCCGGCCGTCGCGCGCTGGAGCCAGAACCCCGGTGTGGTGGGCGTGCCCGCGCCTTGCGCCCAGAACGTGGCGATGCGGATCTGGTCTGCCGTACGGGTATCGGAGATCCCCCGGATTTCCGCGAGCGCAGCCGTGAATGTCGAGGACCCGAAGGCCGGCGGGGGTGCCGACCGGAATTGGCTCGCAGAAGTGAGGAACCAGGGGCGCACACCGGGCAACTGCCCGCCGGCGACCGTCGGGGGGGTCGTGTTGCTGATCCAGAACCCAGCGCCCACCGGGATGGTACCGGTGAACGGGTTGTCCCAGCCGTCCGTCTGGGCTCGGGTGACAATCTCGGCGCCGACGGCGCGACCGATCGCCTCTCCAGCGGCGAACGCGGGGTGCGGCTGCCCGGGGCCGGCGTTCGCTTGGGCGGTGACCATGTCCTCGAGCGCCGCGGCGTGGCCGGGGAACAGGTAGTTCAGCACGACGGCGGACGCGCCCGCGACAGCGCCGCGATCCGTTTCGAGTCGGCTCCGCCCGCCGCGCCCGATCCCGTTACCGGATACCCCGCCTTCGGCGTCTGTGCCGCCAGCGGAAGCTTCAGCCCGCTGCACCGCCAGATACTGTGCGACGCCGACGAAGGCGTACAAGCGACCTGCCGCGAAGGGGGCGATTCTGGCCTGCGCGAGGAGGGTTCCCGCGGTCGACTGCCAGTCCGGGCTCGCGAGCCCCTCGGTGTATGGCACGCCGGTGCGCGATGCGGAGAGAGGTGGGTTCAGGCCTGCCGGGTCGGCGTTGGGCCGACACGCCAAGAGCAAGAGCACGGCCGCGAGCGGCGTCGAGCGACATGAGAGCATCGAGTAGGGTCGCATGGGCTGCCTCCGAGCGTGGGGGACGGACGCATCACGCGACAACGCAACTCTCACCGGGGGAACCTGCCGACGCATGATGTCTCCGCACGAGACATTGTCTTGCCGATGGTCCGGCGATCTCGGGATCGGGGTGGCGTCAGCGACAGACGTCAGAGCGAAAGCGAGAGGGCCCGCGCGAGTGCGGGGCCATCGAGGGTGCGCGTCAATATGCGAAGCGGTATCGCCGAGCGCTAGACGGGTATTCCGTCAGCCGAACACCGGCGTCACCGGCGGATCGCCGCGCAGCACCGCCTGCACGTTCGCGACCGCGATCGCCGCCATCCGGGTGCGCGCCTCGCGCGTCGCGCTGCCGATGTGGGGCAGCAGCACCGTGCGCGGTGCGGCGCGGAGCCGCGGGTGGATCGCGGGCTCGTCCAGGTACACGTCGAGCCCGGCGGCGCCGAGCCGTCCTTCTTCGAGCGCGATGGCGAGCGCCTCCTCGCGCACCAGGTCCCCTCGCGCCGTGTTGATGAGGATGGCGCCGGGCTTCATCTGGCGTAGCGTGTCCGCGTTGATGATCCCCTTGGTCTCGGGAACGGACGGGGCATGGAGCGAGAGCACGTCGCTCTCGCTCAGCAGCCGGCCGAACTCGAGCCGCACGGCGCCAGTCTCCCGCTCGAACTCGGGTCGCGGGCTGCGCGCGGCGTAGACGATCCGCAGCCCGAACGGCACCGCCCGGCGGCCCACCGCCTGGCCGACGCGTCCGGCCCCGAACAGGCCGAGCGTCCGGCCCTTGAGCTCGATCCCGAGCAACAGCTCCGGGTGCCAGCCGGCCCACTGGCCGCTCTTCACGAGCTCGACCCCCTCCAGGACGCGCCGGGCGCACGCGAGGATCAACGCCCAGGTGAGGTCGGCGGTCGCGTCGGTCAGGACGTCGGGGGTGTTCGTGACCTTGATGCCGCGCAGCTCGGCGGCCACGACGTCCACGTTGTCGTGCCCCACGGCGCAGTTCGCGATGATCTTGAGCTTGGGGAAGTGTTTGAGCTCGGTGCCGCCCACCCAGCGCGACAAGAGGGGCACGATCGCCACGTAGTCGCCCCGGGGCGTCGGCTGGTTCGCGGCGATCCAGGTGACGTCGAGCCCCGCCAGCTGGCCGGGCTGGAGCAGGCTCTGCAGCTCGGCGGCGACGAGGACGGGGTGACCCACTACCTCCTCATCTGCGCCCGGCGAATCGAGTCATCCACAGCGATCGCCCGCGCGGGGCTCCACTTGTAGTACAGCTGGAGACAGGCCCCGGCCTGCATGTCGCGCCGGTGCGCGCAGCTCGCGATTTCCTGCCGGTGCTTGGAGCCGTTGGTGAGCCACGTCGAGTCTTCGGTCGCCCGGGCGCGCGGCTCGGCCCACCCGAACCCCAGCAAGCAGCCGGTCATGTCACCCGACGGGTCGGCGGCGCACTGCCGGACCTCTTTGGAATGCCGCACCGCGTCGGCCCGCCACCCCGAATCGGCCTTGAACTGCGCGATACTATCCTGCTCGAACTGAAACCGCTGCGCGTACGCGAGCGCTTCCCTTTTCTTCCACTTGTATTGCAGCACGAGGCAGTTCGCCGCGCCGGGCGCATCCATGGTGATGGCGCTGCAGGCACGGACCTCCACGAGTTTCTTCGCTTCGGACTTGCACGCCAGCGTCACAAGCGCCAGACAAACGGTGATCCGCGCGAAGAGCCGGATGCTGATGCGCGAAGTCAAGCCAGCCTCCTTGGTGGGCGGGATCAGTGCGCATATGTGGAGCCGCGGACCGCGGGCGCCGGTGACCACCATCACACTAGTCACCGTAGATCACGGTCCCGACGATGATCTCCTTCACAACGCCGCCCCCTATGCGGACTACCATTCCCTGCCAGTTCGAGGGAGCGGTCGAGCGAGCGAACAGCCAGCGTGTGGCGTCGCTGTGGCTCTGGCGAGGCCAGGCGTAGAGTTCCACAACACGCTCGGCGGGGTCACCGATGCGGAGCCCGCGTCGCGTAGGAACGGATCGCCCGGTGATCCGGGCCATGAAGAGGCTCCCGGAGCGGAACGTCAACGTGAGATCGTGGAACTCCCAGTCGACGACCGGCAGTTCGCCGTCATTATAGAGGCGGTACGCGCGAGTCGACCTCGGAGAACCGAGTGCCCGGACCGCCTGCGCGCTGTCCGTTGCTGGTCCAAGACCCGCTACCACCAAGTCCGAGTCTGCCAGCTGGTATCGGGATGCAACGGAAGGAGCGTCCGGCGAGCCGTCGGCGACTGGCCGCGCGCCATCTGGCCTGCTGCGCGGACGGCGCGCTCCCTCGCCACCGCACTCGGACACCGCGGCGAGCAGGAGCAGCGCGAGCGCGGGCTGCGCCGCGCCGAACCGAAGCCAGCATCCGTTCACACGGACAGGGTGGGATTCGAACCCACGGTACCCTTGCGGGCACACCGGTTTTCGAGACCGGCCGTTTCAACCGCTCACGCACCTGTCCAACACCTAGGCGGGTAGACGGCGAGACGGGTAGACGGGTCGTAGAAGCTCGGTCTCTGGTCACGCCTACCCGTCTACCCGTCTGCCCGTCTCTCCGTCTAGTCGTTACGGATAGGGTGGGATTCGAACCCACGAAACGGTTACCCGTTTACACGCTCTCCAGGCGTGTGCCTTCAGCCGCTCGGCCACCTATCCCGAACTACTAGACGCACAGACGCATAGACGCACAGACGCGTAGTAAATACATAGGGCTGCTCGGTTTCGCCACGGGCCACACCGCGGGTGAACCCCAACGGCCCTCGGCCGCGTATCATCTGAACGTTCCGAGCGAGCCCCGATCTTGAACCCAAGGAGGTAGGTGTGAACAAGCTGCCGACGAAGCGCGAGCCCCCCGAGCCCGCCGAGGTGGAAGACACGCCCACGTGGCGCGACTTGGGTGAGCGCATCCGCGACCTGCTGAAAGACGCCCTGCGGGAAGGCAAAGCGCTCGAGCGCGACCTCGAGCCGAGGCTGCTCCCCTCGCTCAAGCGCCTGAAGGTCGAGATCGAGAAGTTGATCGCCAAGCTCGAGCAGCGGGCGGGGATGGGGAAACCCGAGCCCTAGAGCGGCTCGAACCGCGCCGTGAAGTGCCGCAGCCACGGCGCCTGCTCGACGATGCGCACACCGCGGATCTGCTGCTTGCGCCGCGCGACCTCGGCGATCACCTCGGCGACGTAATCAACGTGGCTCTGGGTGTAGGTGCGGCGCGGCACCGCGAGCCGCACCAGCTCCATCGGCGCCGGGGCCTCGCCGCCGTCCGGGCGCGGCCTGCCGAACATCACCGAGCCGATCTCCACGCCGCGCACGCCGCCCGCCCGGTATATCTCCACGGCGAGCGCCTGCGCGGGATACTCGGCCGGCGGGACGTGCGGCAACAGCGCCTTGGCGTCCAAATAGACCGCGTGCCCGCCCGGCGGCTGCACCACCGGCACCCCTGCCTGCTCCGCCTTCTCGGCGAGATACGCGGTGGAGCGGAGCCGGTACTTCAAATAGTCCTCGTCCAGCACTTCCGCGAGCCCCGTGGCCACCGCCTCGAGGTCGTAGCCCGCGAGCCCGCCGTAGGTGGGAAAGCCCTCCGTCAGGATCAGGAGGTTGCGGCACTCCCGCGCCACGTCGGGATCGTCCATCGCCAGAAAGCCCCCGATGTTCGCGAGACCATCCTTCTTGGCCGACATGGTGCAGCCGTCCGCGAGGGCAAACATCTCGCGCGCGATCTCCCGCGCCGGCCGAGCGCCGCAGCCGTCTTCCCGCAGCTTGATGAAGTAGGCGTTCTCGGCGAAGCGACACGCGTCGAGGTAGAGCGGGATGCCGTGCCGGTCGCACACCGCCCGCACCGCCCGCAGGTTGGCGAGGCTCACCGGCTGCCCGCCGCCCGAGTTGTTGGTCACCGTCACCATGACGAGCGGCACGCGGTCGCGGCCCACCTCGGCGATCGTCGCCTCGAGCGCCGCGACGTCCATGTTGCCCTTGAACGGGTGCTTCGCGGCGGGGACGCGACCTTCGGGAATCACCAGGTCGCGCGCTTCGGCGCCGCAGTACTCGATGTTGGCGCGCGTGGTGTCGAAGTGGGTGTTGTTGGGCACGACCTGACCCCGCTTCACCAGCACCGAGAACAGGATCCGCTCGGCTGCCCGGCCCTGATGGGTCGGGATGACTTCCTTGAATCCCGTGAGCCCCCGCACGCCGTCCTGAAACCGATAGAACGAGCGACTCCCGGCATACGACTCGTCGCCGTCCATCATCGCGGCCCATTGCCGGGACGACATAGCGCCGGTGCCGGAATCGGTGAGCAGGTCGATCAGGACCTCGTCGGCGTGGAGGCCGAAGAGGTTGTAGCCGGCGCGCTGGAGGGCCGCCTCGCGCTGGTCCGGCGTGGTGAAGCTGATCGCTTGTGTCGAGTGAATGCGAAACGGCTCGATGATCGTGCGGAAGGGCATGGCGACGGCCGGTGACAGGTTGGGAGAACCTAGCGCCTTTCCTGAAAGAACGCCTGCAGCAACTGGCCGCACCTGTCTTCCTCAACACCGCCGATCACCTCAAGCCGGTGATTCAGCCGCGGATGGCGCACGATGTCTCCCACGGAGCCGCACATCCCTGCCTTCTCGTCGTACGCCCCGAACACGAGCCGGCCGACCTTCGCCAGCACGATCGCCCCCGCGCACTGGGCGCACGGCTCGAGCGTGACGTACAGGGTGCAGTCGGTGAGACGGTCGGTCGCGAGGGCCCGCAGCGCTTGCTGGATCGCCAGCAGCTCGGCGTGGGCCGTGGGGTCGCGGCGGGAGACCGACTCGTTGTGGGCTCGCGCGACGACCACGCCGTCCCGAAACACCGCGGCGCCCACCGGGACTTCCCCGGCGGACGCCGCGCGACGGGCCTCCTCGAGCGCCGCCGCCATGCCCGCAAGGTCGGCGGCCGACGGCTTAGGCACGCACCGGCTCGGGGGCCGCCGCCGGGACGCGCTGGAACGTCAGGTGGGTCCCGTCCTTGGCCCGCTCGACCCGAACTCTGTCCCCCTCGGCGTACTGGCCTTCGAGCACGGCGAGCGCGATCGGGTTCTGGAGCAGCCGCTGGATGGCGCGCTTCAACGGCCGCGCCCCGTACACCGGGTCGTACCCGTCGGCGACGATCAGCTGCTTCGCGGCCGGCGTCACGTCCAGGCCGAGCTTGCGATCAGCCATGAGCTGCGCGAACCGCGCAATCTGCAGGTCCACGATCTTCCCGATGTCGTCGCTCGAAAGCGGCCGGAAAATGATCGTATCGTCCACGCGGTTCAGGAACTCGGGGCGGAACGTCTGGCGCAGCAGCTCGAGCACCTTGGTCTCCACCTGCTCCCAGTTCTCGGTGCCCATCTCGAGGATGTACGGCGACCCGATGTTCGACGTCATGATGAGCACGGTGTTCCGGAAATCGACCGTGCGACCCTGGGAGTCGGTGAGGCGCCCCTCGTCGAGGATCTGCAGCAGCACGTTGAAGACGTCGGGGTGCGCCTTCTCGATCTCGTCGAACAGCACCACCGCGTACGGCCGGCGGCGGATCGCCTCCGTCAGCTGGCCGCCCTCCTCGTAGCCGACGTAGCCGGGAGGCGCGCCGATCATCCGCGCCACCGCGTGCTTTTCCATGTACTCCGACATGTCGAGCCGCACCAGGGCCTTCTCGTCGTCGAACAGGAAATCGGCGAGGGCGCGCGCGGTCTCGGTCTTGCCGACGCCGGTGGGGCCGAGGAAGATGAACGAGCCGGTGGGGCGGTTCGGATCCTGGAGCCCCGCGCGGGCGCGGCGCACGGCGTTCGACACCGCGGCCAGGGCTTCGGGCTGGCCGATGACGCGCCGCCCCAGCTCCGCCTCGAGCCGTGTGAGCCGCTCGCGCTCCGACTCGAGCATCCGGGAGACCGGAATCCCCGTCCACTTGGCCACGATCTCGGCGATGTCCTCGGCGTCCACCTCTTCCTTCAAGTACTTGCCCTTCTTCTGGACGTCGGCGAGGCGCTTTTCGGTCTCGCCGATTTCCCGCTCGATCGCCGGGATCCTGCCGTAGGTGATCTCGGCCGCCCGCTGCAGGTCGCCGCGGCGGGTGGCCTGCTCGGCCTCCGTACGCAGCTGCTCGAGCTGCGCCTTCTTCGCCTGCAGCCCGCCGATCGTCTCCTTCTCGGCCTGCCACTGCGCCTTCATCACTTTGGACCGCTCGCGCAGCTCGGCAAGCTCTTCCTCGACGCGCGCGCGCCGCTCCTTCGACGCCTTGTCCTTCTCCTTGGCGAGCGCCGCCAGCTCGATCTCGTGCTGCACGATCTTGCGCTCCACCTCGTCGATCTCCTGCGGCAGCGAGTCGATCTCGATCCGCAGCCGGCTCGCGGCCTCGTCCACCAGATCGATCGCCTTGTCGGGGAGGAACCGGTCGCCGATGTAGCGGTGCGACAGGGTCGCGGCCGCGACGAGCGCGTTATCCGTGATCCGGACTCCGTGGTGCACTTCATACCGTTCCTTGAGACCACGGAGAATGGCGATGGTGTCTTCGACCGAAGGCTCGCCCACGTACACCGGCTGGAAGCGCCGCTCCAGCGCGGCATCCTTCTCGATGTGCTTGCGGTACTCGTCCAGCGTCGTCGCGCCCACGACGTGCAGCTCGCCCCGCGCCAGCGCCGGCTTGAGCATGTTGGAGGCGTCCACCGCCCCCTCCGCCGCGCCCGCGCCCACCAGCGTGTGCAGCTCGTCGATGAAGACGATGTACCTCCCCTCGGCGCCCACGATCTCCTTCAGGACGGCCTTGAGACGCTCCTCGAACTCGCCGCGGTACTTCGTGCCGGCGATCAAGGCGCCCAGATCGAGCGCGACCAAGTGCTTGTTCCTGAGCGAATCGGGCACGTCGCCGTTGACGATCCGCTGCGCCAGCCCTTCCACGATCGCCGTCTTGCCGACGCCGGGCTCGCCGATCAGCACCGGGTTGTTCTTGGTGCGTCGTGACAGCACCTGCATCACGCGACGGATCTCCTCGTCCCGGCCGATCACCGGGTCGAGTTTCCCCTTGCGTGCCTGCTCCGTGAGATCGCGGGTGAACCGCTCGAGCGCCTGGTACTTCTGCTCTGGCTCCTGGTCGGTCACGCGCTGCGAGCCGCGCACTCCCTGCAGCGCCGCCATGATGTCGTTGCGGTCCACGCCGGCGGCGGAGAGCAGCTGCTTCGCAGTGGTCCCCTTCTCCTCGAGCAGCGCGAGCAGGATGTGCTCGGTCGACACGTAGGCGTCGCCCAGCGCCTTGGCTTCCTCGTCGGCGCGGTCGAGCGCCCGGGAGAGTTCGCGCGACAGCGTGGGCTCGGCCGCGGTCCCGGACTGTTTGGGGAAGCGGTCGAGCTCCCGCTCGGTCTCGGCCTTGAGCTGGGTGACGTTGAGCCCCGCTTTCTGGAGCAGCGGGACGACGATGCCGTCGTCCTGCGCCAACAGGGCGGCGAAGAGATGAGCGTCGTTGACGACGGGGTTGCCCCGCGCGCGGGCCAACACGCCCGCCTGCTGCAGGGCTTCCGCGGCTTTCACGGTCAAACGTTCGGGTCTGATCATAGCGGCGGCACGGTAGGCAACCTCCGTGCCGGCTGAAGATGCCACAGTGGCAGGAAGGGCGGCAAGGACGGCAAGCACCTCTTTGCCGCCAGTGCCGCCTGTGCCGCCCCTACTTCATGACGATCATCTTCTTAGTAAACCGTCTTCCGTCCACCACCAGCTGATAGATGTACACGCCCGACGCGGCAGCCTGGCCCGTGTTCCGCACGTTGCCGTCCCAGTACGCGCTGTAGCTGCAGCCCGCAGGACCCCCGCAGCTGACCGCCAGATTGTCGAGCGTCTCGCCCGTGCCCTGGAGGATCGGCACGGCCACCAATTGGGCGAGCACGTTGTAGATCTTCAGCGAGACCACGGGCCGGTGACCACTGGCAAAGAGATCGCCGCTCAGCGAGAACGGGATCGTGGTCGCTGGGTTGAAAGGGTTCGGATAGTTCTGTTTGAGCTCAACCGTGGGTTGGGGAGTCTGTCCCCACGCCGCCTGCCTACCTGCCACCCAAAGCCCGAGCCCCAGGACCGCCCAGGCGTACCGCTTCATCCACCGCTCCTCTGCGAACGAGAAAGTGACTTTAGACCGCTCTCCTTGTGTCGCGTGTGATACGGTACTGCGAGGGCGCTGAATGAAACTAGGGACCGCCTTTCCCTGCTGTCAACCGGGCGAGCACCCGGGCGTCGCCCGAGCGACGCGTTACGCCACGGCGGTCGGCCCATTCGAGCAACGGAATCAAGTACTTGCGCGTGAGACCGAAGCGGTCCCGCAACACGGCGGGGGTCGCCGAGCCGAGCTCGCCCAGCGCCGCCTCGAGGGCGGCGCGAAACTCGGCGAGCGCGGCCCGGGCGGCGTAGCGCTCCTGGTCGATCTGCTCCACCGCACCCTCCCGCACCAAGTGCGGCAGCAGGGCCCGCACCGGTGCGCCCGGGAGCTCGCGCTCCAGGTCGGTCACCGTCGGGACCTGCCACCGGGCCTCCGCGAGGCGGCGCTCCAGCTTCGCCCGGGCGTCGCTGGCACGGGCATCGAGCGCCGGGCGCCAGCCGGCCGCGCGGACGATGCTTCCCGCGATCTCGAACCGCCGTTCCCGGGTGCCCAGGTCCAGCACCGCGTCGACAACGGCGGCCGGAGGTGCCGGGGCGCCCCCGCCCCCCCCCGCTGCTGCCCGGAGGGCCTGCAGCGACATCCCTGGGTCCAGCGGATGCTCCCCGTGGTAGCGCCGGAGCACCTCGGCGAGCCGCGTCGCCTCGGCCGCCACCGCGGCTCGAGCCACGACCGTGTCGCCCATGACTACGAGCGCCGTTCCCGCCTCGGCGAGGACCGTGGTCACACGGGCGGGCGGCACGCCGAGCCGCACGGCGAGGGCGTCCCCGTCGAGCCCGCCGAGTCCGGCCTCCGCCGCAAACGCAGCGAGGCGGCCGGCGGGCGCCTGCTCAGCGGCGATCCGCCGCTGGCGCAGCCGCGGGCGGGGCGCCGGGAAGGGGTCGAGCACCACGCCTCCCCCGATCGTGGTGACCGGCGAGAACGAGCGCAGCACGAAACGGTCCCCGCCGCGCGCCACGAGCGGGCGTTCCAGCACGAGCCGCACCAGGCCGCGCTCCCCCGGCCCGATGGAGCGCACCTGAACGACGCGCGCCAGCACTTCGGCCGTACCGAGGTGGACGCGAACCCGGGTCCGTGCGGTGATCGGCCTCCGGGCGGTCGGGAGCAGCTCGACCGCGGCGTCCAGCATACCGCTGGTGTGCCAGCCCCGGCCCGCCACCGCCACATCCCCGCGGGCGAGCTCGCCCTTGTCCACGCCCACGAGCGCGAGCGCGGTGCGACGACCGGGCACGGCGCGCTCGGCCGCCTGGCCATGCACCTCGATCGAGCGGACGCGCGCCTCGCGGTCGAGCGGCAAGAGATGCACCGCGCCGTCCACCCCCACCGTACCGCTCCAGGTGGAGCCCGTGACCACGGTTCCCGCCCCTGCGACGGCGAACACGCGGTCGATGGGAAGGCGGAAGAGGTCGTCGGCAGGGCGCTCGGGCAGGTCGTCGGCGATGCGGCGCAGCGCCGTTACCAGCTGGTCGAGACCGGCTCCCGTCACCGCCGAGGTCGCCACGGGGACCTCCCAACGCACCCGGCTCGCCGCCAGTCGCTGGGTCACTTCCTCGCGGACGAGGTCGAGCCACTCTGCCTCCACGAGGTCGCACTTGGTGATCACGGGGATGCCGCGGCGCACCCCCAGCAGCTCGACGATCGCGAGGTGCTCCTCGGTCTGCGGCATGATCCCTTCGTCGGCCGCGATCACGAGCAGGGCGACGTCGATCCCGGTCGCGCCCGCGAGCATATTGCGCACGAAGCCCTCGTGGCCGGGCACGTCCACGAGGCTCGCCTGGATCGCGTCGCCGAGCGGCAGCGGCGCGAAGCCCAGGTCGATAGTGATGCCGCGGCGCTTCTCCTCCTCCCAGCGGTCGGTGTCGACGCCGGTCAGGGCCTTGACCAGGGCCGTCTTGCCGTGGTCGATGTGCCCGGCGGTGCCGATTACGAAGCGGCGGACGGGAGGGGGGGGGTCGCCCATGCGTGGCGCTCCCAGAAATCGAGCGCGGAGAGGACGCCCGCGTCGTCCAGGTGATGCCGGACGAACCGGGCGAGGAGGCGGCGGTGCGCCGCGGTGTGCGGGGCATCGAGCGCCGGCAGCGCCGCCCGGGGATCGTTCAGGGCGACCAGGTCGCGGTACGCCTGGTGCGGGAGCCGGGTAGGCGGCTGCGCCGGGGGCGTCGGAGTACAGCGCGAACAGAGCACCCCGCCTTCACCCACGCTGAAGGCCACCGGCGCGTCGCCGTCGGGCGCGACGGCGGCTCCGTCGCGCACACATGTCGCGAGCGACGGCTCGAACCCCAGCACGCCGAGCAGGAGCCAGATCGCCCGCAGCGCGGTCGCATCGGCACGCTCGGTCGCCGCCGCTTCGAGCGCATCGAGCGCGGTGGTGAGCGTCTCGTACGCCGCGGGAAGGGGCGCCGGCGGCGCCATCCTGAGCATGACTTCGGCGAGCGCCGCGGCGCCCGCGAACCGGCTCACGTCGGCGGCCAGCCCGCGCCGCAGGTTGACGAGATCGAACGCGCCCAGGGTGTGGAGCTCGCGCGTCTCGCGGAAGTACAATTGCGCCGTCCCCTCGCTCAGCAGCTCGAGCCCCGCCCCGAACGGGCTCTTGGGACGGAGGGCGCCCTTCGCGATGGCGCTCTGCACCCCTAGCTCGCGCGTCGCGAGGCGCACCACTTTCGACGTCTCGCTGTAGCGGTAGGTCTGGAGGACGACGGCGGGCGTGGTGACGAGGGCCATGGTTACGGAGTCGCCGCGACGGCAGCGGTCGTCGGGCAGACGCCCACGGTGACCGTTTGAAACTCGTGATAGTCGGGGGGTGCGCTCAGAACGTGGACCGTCCCCGCCCCGGCACACGCGCCTTGATCGACCGCATAGACGCGGCCGCGCAAGTCGACCGCGAGCGCGGACACCCCGTCTCCTCCGGGCTTGATGCCGTTGCCTGGGCCGCGGGTGAGCGATCGCGTGACCGTATACACTTCCAGGATGCCGTCTGTGAGCGAGGAGATTAGCAGGCGGCCCGACGGGTGGAACACCGCAGCGCCGGGACTCTCGCCCAGCCCATTCATGACCACGATTTCCCGATTTTCCGCCGGGTCCACGATCGACAGCTTCCCGTCCCCCGCGCCGGGCGTTCCGCGGTCCACCACGTACAGGAGACTGTCGTCTCCTACAACGGCGAACTGTGGATTCGTCCCGGTTAGCGGGATCGTCGGGAGTGGGTTGGGTCTGACACCCCGTATCA